>Ga0255342_1000118_pt1 | contig 144111 bp, 127 predicted proteins | sample wastewater_treat_3_FD_192416 | JGI IMG/M metagenome (GOLD analysis project Ga0255342, IMG submission 192416) | Wastewater microbial communities from Lulu Island WWTP, Vancouver, Canada - plant14 | ecosystem: Engineered > WWTP > Wastewater > Unclassified | place: Canada: Vancouver, British...
TTGCTTGACAACACGTCCGTACCAGGTTCTGTTTTTGTGGGTACAGATGGTGGGGGTGTATATAGAACTAAAGGTTTCAAGCTTGAAAACCTCATTTATTTACCAATGATACATAATCACGAATAAATAAAACGCCCTCTTATAATTGGTACTAAGAGGGTGTTTTGGAATGATTTTATTTCTCGGTATTAAACCACCATATCCACCAAATTCGGGCTGATGTGCAAGGGCGCATCGGTGGCAGCCTGGACTTCTTCAACCGTGTATTCGGGGTTGATTTCAATCAGCTCAAAGCCTTTTTCATTGACCTCAATCACACCCATTTCGGTCACGATAAGTTTAACGGCTTTAACAGCGGTAAGGGGCAAGGTGCATTCTTTGAGCAGTTTTGGGTTGCCTTTGTTGGTATGTTCCATCGCCACGATGACGCGCTTGGCACCGCTGGTAAGGTCCATCGCGCCGCCCATACCAGGCACCATTTTGCCGGGAATCATGTAGTTGGCGATATCGCCGTTTTGCGCAACCTGCAAGGCACCAAGCACCGTGGTTGCCACGTGCCCACCACGAATGAGGCCAAATGAGGTCGCGCTGTCAAAGAAAGCGCCACCGGTCAGAATCGTTACTGGCATGCCACCAGCGTTAGCGATGTGAGCATCATGATTGCTTTCATCGGGAGCAGGGCCCACACCCACCATGCCATTTTCGCTTTGGAAGGTAACGTTGCGGTCTTCAGGGACATAATTTGCCACGAGTGTGGGCAAACCAATGCCTAAATTGACGAGTTCGCCGTGTTGCAGTTCGCGGGCGACGCGTTTGGCGATAAATTCTTGTGTTTGTTGTTTATCCATTGCCATTATTTAACTCCTTGCACGATATTATCAACAAAGACGCCGGGGACGACGACTTCATTTGGCGAGATTGCGCCAACTGGAACGATTTCTTCAGCTTCTACCACAACCCAATCCGCCGCGGTTGCCATGACGGTGTTGAAGTTGCGCGTGGTTCCGTGATACCAAAGATTGCCGTTTTCATCAGCCTTATTGGCGAAAAGAATGGCCACATCCGCGCGGAGTGGCTTTTTTAAGAGGTAATCTACACCGTCAACATTAATGACTTGTTTACCTGTTTGGATTTCCGTTCCCAAACCAGTTTTTACCAGGAAACCACCTATACCATTTCCGCCAGCACGGATTTTTTCAACCAAGCTGCCTTGTGGGACGAGAACAACTTCAGTTTCTCCCTCAACCATTTGGCGTCCGGTTTCACGGTTGGTGCCGATGTGCGAAGCGATGATTTTTTTGAATTGTTTGTTGACGACCATTTTGCCAACGCCACGGTCAACGAAGCCAGTATCGTTGCAAATGAGAGTGAGGTCTTTAACGCCTTTTGCGACAAGAGCGTCAATCAGACTTTCAGGGGTGCCGACAGCTAAAAATCCACCTACCATGATGGTTTGACCATCTTTAATTTTGCTCACGGCTTCTTCTATGGTGATTCTTTTGTTCATCTAAACTTTACATCTCCTAGTATATTTTTAAGAAACGACCCACTTAGACGTCAGATCGTCTTCGTTTTTCTGTTTAATTTTTTGTTAATAATCTTACTGTTTTTGACGCGCGAGTAGCTCCCCACAAAAATAACTCGCTACGTCATCGGCATATTTACCAGGCCCGAAGCCAGCATCCGCGCCAAGCTCTTTGGCTAACTCATGACTAATGCGTGGCCCACCTATGATGAGTAAGAAACGGTCGCGTAGCCCTTCTGCTTCGAGTAGTTCAACTAATTCTATCAGATTTTTGATATGTATGTTCTTTTGGGTTACCGTTTGCGAAACAAGCAAAACGTCCGCGTCAAACTCAACCGCTTTGCGGATGAACTCTTCGTTGCTCACCTGGCTGCCCATGTTTAGGGCTTCGATCATGCGATAGCGTTCAAGACCATAGTGGCCGGCATAACCTTTCATGTTCATGATGGCGTCAATGCCCACGGTGTGCGCGTCGGTGCCGGTGCTGGCACCTAGGACTCGCAGTTTGCGTCCGAAGTTTTCGCGAATGAAGTCATCGGTTTCCTCCATGCTCATCACGTTGACATCGACCGATTCGACCTGAATCTCATCAAAGTCGATGCTGTGTTTTAATGAGCCGTAAACAACAAAAAAGCTAAAGTTTTTATCAAGCGCGATATGTGTGGCAACATTTGGCTCGACCAAGCCCATTTTGAGAGCGAGCTGGCGGGCTGCCTCAACCGCGCGTTCAGAGTCAGCAACGGGCAAAGTGAACGAAACCTGAACCTTGCCATCGTTCATCGTGTCGCCATAGGGCTTCAGTTTTTTGAGATCCAGGGTGGTATCTAAATTACTTTGGCGTGTACTGTAAAGTCCGCTACTCATGGCTCACCTCCTGAGCGTTTTTGCCCGCCGCGAGCAGGTACGGGACAAAGGGGTTCATATAATGGTCTTCTTTGGGTACAACGCCACTAAGGCCTTTACCACCGTCGAAGGGGCGTTTAACACCGCCAAAGCGGCCTTCTTCAATCGTTCTAAAGAGCCCGTCGCGTTGGATGCCTTGTAAGAGCTCAAGGGCTTTATTGAGTACCTCGTTGGCGCGGGTTTCCATGATGCCGCCTTGGCGGAATTCAATGTCATCGCCAAAATCTTTCATAGCAGTAGCGATATAGCGCGCGTTTTCAATGGACAAGGCGCGATCGCTTAGGAATGGTGTGTGAATGGCTTCGGTAAGCATACCCAAAAGGTGAATGCGTTGATGGCTGGTGACGGTGACCATGTTGAAGAGCGCGTCCTGCACATGCCCAAAGAAGATATTACCTGTCTTGAACTTGGTGGGTGGCATGTATTTAAGGGGCGCTTTGGGGAAGATTTGGCGTGCCATTTGGGCTTGAGCCAACTCGTAAAGGAAGCTGTTTTCAAGCTTGGGATCCATCTCGAAAGCGTGCCCTAGCCCCATTTGATCTTCGGGCATACCGGCTTTGAGCGCGAATTGCTCGTTGATGAGCTGGGATGCCAGAACCGTGTGGGCTTCTTCAAAGGCATCGGAGGTGGTGAGGTAGTTGTCCTCACCGGTGTTGATAATGATGCCCGCAGCGCTGTTGATCATGCGTGAGAAACCCTGGTCAATCAAGGTGCGTTGCATGTTGATATCACGGAAGAGGATGCCATAAAGCGCGTCGTTGAGCATTACATCCAGTCCTTCCAGCGCGCCCATCACCGCGATTTCGGGCATACACAAGCCTGAGCAGTAGTTACACAGGCGGATGTGGCGCTTGAGCTCTTCGCCGCTTTCGTTGAGCGTGGCGCGCATCAGGCGGAAGTTTTCCTGGGTTGCCATGGTGCCACCAAAGCCATCGGTTGTCGCGCCATAGGGGACGTAGTCGAGCAGGCTTTGACCTGTGGTGCGAATCACCGCGATGACGTCAGCACCCTGGCTGGCAGCCGCTTTGGCCTGAACGATATCCTCGTAAATATTACCGGTAGCAACGATGACGTAAAGCAAGGGGCCTTGCTTGTCGCCAAACTCATTTAGTTTGGCTTCGCGATGGGCGCGGTTGCGCGCGATGCGTTCAAGCGCGGGTTGGGCGTGTTTATCCGCCCAAAGTTGCACCTCAAAGGGGTCTTGTGGTTCAACCTGGGTTAAGTCCAGTTCGCCTTTGGCAACAGCTTCAGCAAGTTCCTGAGGCGTTTTGCAGGTTGCCAGGGCGGCTTGACCCAGCCAAAACGCCGCTCCGTGTCCCAATACATTGTGTTGTTGAAGGTGGTCAACAACGACATTTGGGAGAGGAACATCGGTTTCATCTACGCCATCAATGCCATAAAGCCGGCAGATAGCGCGTTCGACAGTGGTGGTGGTGAATTGGTCAAGATAGAGCTGGGTGTCATCGCTGATAATGCGAGCAGCTTCGCGCGCTTTTTCTACCTTGACCCAATCGAGATTAAGGTTTGCCATTGCTAATTTGATCCTTCTTCCAAATAGATTTCATCTTTCTAATCAGTTTTTCATCCATGCCCAACAGTTCAGCCACGCGTATAGCGCCGGAGGGAACATCCGTATCCGCGCTGACTTCTGACAGGCGATAGTCCATTAAGTTTTGAATAAAACGCACCCTTTCAAGGTCTTCTTTGCTGTAGTCGCTGTCTTTATGCGTTTTGGTAGGGATGCTTTCAGCTTGCCAGTCGGGTAGTTGCTGGAGCTCTTCCGGGCGAATGCCGCGAATTTGATAAAAACGGATGCCTTTGGCGGGGTGTACCTGATAATGCGTGGCAATCAGGAAGATGCTCGCGCTCAGCCCATAAGCTTCGCAAAGCGTTTGCACAATCGCGCGGGCTTCGGCGGGGTTGGTGCCCCGCGCGGGCTCGTCCATGATGATTAATCCCCGTCTGTCCTGACTGTAACGATAATGATTGCGTATTTTTACCGACTCAAGCCCAAACGAAGAAAGCCCCTTATTCAGCTCGCCGCTTTGGCTTGAATCGAAGGTGAAAAAGTCAAAAAGCGGTGTGCTCAATGCCTGGCAGACAGGGAAATAGCCCATTTGAGTGATGAGGAGATTGATAAAAATGGTTTGCAGTGCCACACTTTTGCCAGCCATGTTCGCTCCGCTAATCACGGTGCTGCCAGGCTCCAGGCGAATGCTTTGGGGGCTAAACTGAGTGCCCTGGCTTTCAAGTTTTTGGGCGATGATGGGATGAACCGCTTCCTGAAGCTCCGCGGACTGTTCATCCGCGACCAGTGTAGGTTGGCAGGCCTTCCATTTAATGGCGAGTTCGGCTTTTGCCAGGCGGAAATCAAGCATCGCGCAAGCTTTCGCGTTGGCTTTGAGCATGGGGAGATGGGTTTTTAAAGCTGAGCCAAGCTCCTGGCGAACGCGGTCTTCTTCGTTGTTCTCGCGCGATACCAACAAACTGCGCTGGCGCATGAGACTCGGGCGATCCGCCATTTTGGCTTTGGCGATGTCGATTTCAAGTTTGCGTTTTTCAGCGCGGATGTCTTTTAATAATTCAGAATAATCACTGTAAATATGAAAACCAGGGCTTTTGCTGCTGGATGGTTCCAGAATTTGAGCGGCTTGTGTGCAGTCTTCAAAGAAAATTTGAGCGTTTTGTTTGAGTGTATCAAGTGAATTGAGTTTACTGAAAATGAGCATGGCACTTTTTAGCTCAAAAAAGTTTGTATCACTGAGTAATTTGTCTTTTTCAAGATAACTCAGAGTGCCTTGTAACTCGCGAAGGCGCATCAGCTGGCTTTGCGCCTCAATCACTTCGGGGTCGTTTTTTGCCACAAGCGGGATGAGCCCGGCAATCGCATCAAGTTCATTTTGTAAAACCTGGCGTTCGTTTGGACGGTAGATTTTGCGTTGGTTGCGCAAGCGGATACCTTGTGGAGAGCGGCATTGGCAAGCATCCAAAATTTCACGGATGCCCGATTTGCTTTCTTCTTCTCGAGAAATGAAAAGGCTCACGCTGTCTCCTTATACCAAAGCCGTGCCCAGGTCGAGTACCGGGATATTGGTCACCTGGCGTAAGGCTGTTTGCATCGCGACTGAGTCAACCGGCGCGCCATCACTACGGCTGGGGTTGAAACAGATGAGGCTTACTTGTAACGGATGCAAAACAGCACAGTCAATTTTACGCGATTTCAGGCGTTTGAGTGTTCTTTGGTTGATAAAAAGGCGCGTTCCATCTTCAACCGATAAAGTTAAATGACGAAAATGTTTATCCTTGAGAAGTTCATTGATAACTTCATCGGTAATGGCACCGCGCAAAAAAAAGTGCTGTATACCTTCGCTGATGAGCGTGGCAATTTCGGATGAATGTCCCAACAAGGTGGGCAATCTTAGCTTTTGAATCTGGGTCTGTTCGTTTTTGCTGGCAAGGCTAATAACGCGCGCGTCGGGTGACTGGATAATGGTGTCGTTGAAAATATCCTTTTGTTCCTGGCTAAGTTCAGGGAGGCTCAAAAGTTCCAGGGTGTGTGCCACATGTTCGGCAAGTTCGTTGGGAATGGCGCTTGTTTCGCCACTGGTAACAAGGATAATGTTTTGGGTGATGCCTCCGCCTGCCTGGGAACGTCGGCTGAGCGCGCCATCAATAATGTAAAGGCAGTCTGGCGCGATTTGGCGCAGGAGTCTGTCAATTTGTGCCAGGTCGTTGGCTGATGAGGGCCCTGCCAGTTCGATATATCCATCGCTTATCGCCCGACAAATGACGATTTCGCCAAAAGCAGTGCGAACGCCACTGAGCGCGAGGACGTCCAAAAGAGCGTCACCACGCCGCATGGCGTTTTCGGCGGTAGCCAGCAAGGTGCCAGCATTCACATATATACGCGGCTTGGCACGCCCGCTGACAACATCTTCTTCTTCACCATCGCGCCCGATAGAGGTTAAAGCCAATGGACGCGCCATTTTAGCATCACGCCAGGCGGCGATGATGTGATTCAGGCAAGTCGTTTTGCCAGCGTTTTTACTGGTGCCGATAATCGCCAGGGTTTGCAGGTTTTTAAGCCCTGCCAGTTCGAGGAGCTCCATTCCTCTCGGCGGAGCTCCTTTGCTTGCTGTCGTAATAATTTAGTCCTTCTTCTTGCGTCGGCTGCGCAAAAGTCCTTCGGGTTCAAGGGTGGTTTGGTTGCCACTCAAAAGTCCAGAAACACCGATTTGACCCTTGTTGCATTCCGCGCAATGACAGTTGTCTTTGTAGTCATCTGGTTCAGTGTAGGTGGTGATGACGCCTTCGAAGTTGCGTAAAATAACATGGCGTGGGCCTTGAGAGATGAGATATTCGGGCATGACTGGAATCTTGCCGCCACCACCGGGAGCGTCCACCACAAAAGTGGGAACACAATAACCGGAGGTATGACCGCGCAAACCTTCAATAATCTCAATACCCTTGCTGACCGATGTGCGGAAGTGGCTGATGCCCAGCGAAAGGTCGCATTGGTAGATATAGTAAGGGCGCACGCGGATATATGCCAAAGCGTGAACCAGGTCCTTCATCGTGTGAACACAGTCGTTTACGCCACGCAAGAGAACGCTTTGATTACCCAGCGGAATGCCCGCGTCTGCCAACAAGGCGCATGCCTTTTGGGCTTCAGGGGTTATTTCGTTGGGGTGGTTGTAGTGGGTGTTGAGCCAAATGGGGTGATACTTCTTCAACATTTCCACCAGTTGCGGGGTAATACGTTGCGGCATCACCACAGGGGTGCGTGTGCCAAGACGAATGATTTCAACATGGTCAATTTCGCGTAGCTTTTTGAGGATGTACTCAAGTTTTTCGTCACTTATCAAAAGCGCGTCACCACCCGAGAGCAAAACGTCGCGTACAACGGGTGTCTCGCGGATGTAGTCAATACAGGCGTCAATTTCTGCCAGGGTGCGGGCGCCATCGCGCTGACCAGCCAAGCGGCGGCGGGTGCAGTGGCGGCAATACATAGAACACATATCCGTGATCAGGAAGAGCACGCGATCAGGGTAACGGTGTGTGAGACCTTTTACAGGCGAATCGCCATCTTCTTCCAGGGGATCCAGCAAGTCTTCAGGGCTGCGATAAGCTTCAGCACCCACCGGCACAGATTGCGCGCGCACGGGGTCGTATGGATCGTTGGGGTCGATGAGACTTAGATAATAAGGCGTGATGGCCATTCGGAAATGTTCCAAAGCTTTTTTGACGCCTTCTTCTTCTTCGGCACTCAGAGGAATGTATTTCTTGAGCGTTTCAAGATCGGAAATACGGTTGCCCACTTGCCAGTGCCAGTTATTCCATTGCTCGTCGGTCACTTCAGGGAAGAGTTTTTTGCGACGGGCGATGCCGGCTTTGTTGATGTATTTGTCTTCTGCTTTCATTGCTTATCCTTCAAAATCTTCATTAAAGGTAGTTTTTCTCGAAAATTTTGCGCAAAGCTTCTGATTCACGGAGAATTTCGAGAGTAACCATATCATGATTCTTGGTATAACCGTTACCTATTATCATGGTGAGATCCTTGCCAACGCCTTCAGCACCGAGCGCGGCACGGGTGAAGCTGGTTGCCATGCTAAAGAAGTAAACCAATCCGCCATTACGAACGGGCAGGATAGTGGACATTTCGGTGCCAGGGATATTGACAACGTTGATAGCGACATCGTATTCCTTGCCGTTGTTAGCTTCAAGCGCTTTTTCAAGCACTTCAACCGGCTTGGCAGCGTCTGCTACAAAGTATTTATGAACAAGTTTGTTATCAAGCAAAGTATCTTGATATTTGTCGTTGCGGCTCATACCCACCACATTGCCAGCGGGACCAACACGCTTCATGGCTTCGTAGCCACAGAGCATGCCGCTTTTGCCACCCGCGCCGAGAATGAGCACGGAATCACCGGGTTTGACGATGTTGGCGGTTTGGGCAGGCGCGCCGGCAACATCCAGTGCTGCCAAAGCCAGAGCTTCGCTCATGTCATCGGGGAGTTTGGCATAAATACCGCTTTCAAAGAGGATGGCTTTGCCTTTTATATCCACGCGGTCGATATCGGGATGGATTTCGATGATTTCATCAATGCGCAAGGGAGTCAGGGAGAGCGAAACCAGGGTAGCGATGCGGTCACCAACCTTAAGGTCAGTATCAGCTTGCAGGGCAGAGCCAATTTGGGCGATAGTGCCCATGAGCATACCGCCAGAGCCGGTAACTGGGTTTTGCATCTTGCCCCGTTCGTCGACGATGTCAAGAATCATTTGCTTGACTTCTTCTTTATCCTTGTCAGCCGCGTTCCACAGTTGGGTAAAGCTGGCTGAGTCGATGTTCAGCGCGGTAACGTCGATGAGAATTTCGTTGTCGTAAATCTCCATCGTGTTATCAATTTTATGAGCTGCCTGGGGCAGCAAACCTTTTGGTTCGATGACGCGATGCGCGCCGTATTTATTACCTAATGCCATGATTTATCTCCATTCTTATTGTTTGCGAGCGGGCATGCCCAAAATTTCGCGAGCTTCGTCTGGTGTCGCAATTTCGCGACCCAATTCCTTGGCTAATCGCACAACACGTTCAACAAACTGTCCATTACTTTCGCCGTTCACGCCACGGGTGTATTGCAGGTTGTCTTCAAAACCTACACGGATGTGGCCGCCCATTGCCAGTGCCATAAAAGTCAGGGGCAGCTGGGTGCGACCAACGCCAGAGACGGTCCAGGTTGCGTCTTCAGGGAGGGATTCGACCAGGAAGAGCAAATCGCGTGGGGTTCCGGTCGCGCCACCGTTGACACCCAAAACGATGTTGAAATGCAAGGGTGGATGAATGTATCCACGGCGTACGAGGCGCAAAGCCATGTCGATGTGGCTTTTATCGAAACATTCCAGTTCAGGTTTAATGCCACGTTCGATCATACGCGCGGAGAACTCGATAATCATGTTTTCGGTGTTGACGAAGATTTCGTCACCGCCAAAGTTGAGCGTGCCACAATCGAGGCTTGCCATTTCGGGGTTGAGTTCGGTGGGTTGCAGGCGTTCTTCGGCGGTCATACCAGTCGCGCCGCCGGTGCTGGGCTGAATGATGACGTCTGGACAGGCTTCCTGAATAGCGTCAATCAAAACACGAAAGCGTTCGCGGTCCTGGGTGGGGGTACCATCATCCCAGCGGGCGTGCAAGTGAATGATAGCCGCGCCAGCATCATAAGCTGACTTCGCTTCGCGCACATATTCTTCCACGGTGTAGGGCACCATGGGGTTCATTTCCTGGGTCACTTCCGCGCCACTGATGGCGGCGGTAATGATAACTTTGTTTGACATTTTTTCTGTTTCCTCCTTTTAGTTAAAACGCTGTTTGTTTTTGGGGACGATACAAGTGCCTTCAGCCCTGCATACCAAAATAGGTTCTTCCAGGACTTCAGCAGCTGAATCGGATAATTCGGGTTTGGGGGCGATGACTTTCCAGGCTTCAAAAACCATCTTGCGGGATGTGTTGCCTTCGCTTTCAATCCAGCCTTTGGCTTCGATGTAATCGCCGGCATAGACTGGGGCATTGAACTCGATGTTGTTATAGGCTCTGAAGAGTCCTTCGTCACCATCGCGACGGATGAGCAGCTCTGTGGCAACATCGCCAAAAAGCTTGAGCATAAAAGCACCATCCACGAGTCCACCGCCATAATGGGCGTTTTCGGCACCGATTCTTATTCTGATTGTTGATTCGATCATTTTCGTCTCCTTTGCGGGCTTGTTGGTTGTTAAATAACAAGCGCTATGTGTTTTATACGTTCACATAGCGCTCCATGTTCACACATGACAGTGGCACGTTCTTAGACCGGCGCACCAAGATCGAAGAGAGGACTCTCTTTTGACCTTTCGGCGACGGATAATTCGATTCTTCCTTCAGTCCTGAAGCACACTAAGTTTCTACGCGATCCGCCGCGCCTCTATTGAGTTTCAATTGTAAAGTAACTCTTAACGAGTTGCCTTCATTATAGCCGTAAATTATTTTTTTGATAAGGGTATTTTTGGGGAATTTTTAAGCAAACGTGTTTTTTTCTGGTATCTCGTTAGCAAAAATCATGAAAATTTTTTGTCGCGCGAAAACAAGCAGTTGTAAATCTGGTCTGTCTTGAAGTTGCTAAAAATCATAACGATTGATCTGTAAAAAAAGAGTAGGATTTGATATTTCAAACCCTACTCGTAAAACTGATATCAAAGCAAGTTTTTTCTATTCTTTAGACGTCTTGTAAGACTTCACCATGTCTGCCGCAAAGTTAGCCAGTGCCAGGTCGGTATTGAATCCGCTCAACAATGACAATCCTAATGGTAAATCATTTTGCATGACCATCGGCAAGGTCATTTGTGGCACGCCACTCAGTGGAGAAACACACAAGAGGTAGGTAGATTGCAACCTGGTTGCGTTGATTTCTTCCAGCGGAGTAGTGCGTAAAGGTGCCACAGATGCGGCGGTGGGCATCACCAAGACTTCTCCATTAGCGAGCATGTCGCGGATGTGCTTGGAGATTTCCTGCATCTCTGCCAAACCAGCATAATAATCCTGCAGCGTAATTGTTGAAGCCCATGCCAGGCGTTCACGTGGACCTCGCGAAAGAATCGGGCGATGCGCGCGCACCCATCCACCATAGCTGCGCCATACTTCATAGCCCTGAACCTGCTGGAAGACGGTAATCCATTTATCCAGACCTTCGGGGCTAATCTCTCTTTCTTCAACTGAAGTGAGATTTGCGGCAATGTGATCAATGGCAGGTTTTAGATCCGCATATACTTGGGGACTAACCGCATTGAAACAATCTTTAGCGATGATAAGTTTGCGCAATTTGACTGGATGGGGATCTTCGCCCAGAATAACTCTTGAAACTTTCCTGAAAATTTCCGGGTCAGATGCCATATAGCCAAATACGTCCATGCTCGGACAGTATTCCGCTTCTCCGTCACTCGGTACACGGTTATAAGTGGGTCGCGTGCCAAAAACGCCGGTATAACTGGCTGGCACGCGAACACTCCCAAGACAATCACTCCCCAATGCAAAATCAACCAAACCACCCGAAGTTGCCGCGCCAGACCCGCTTGATGAGCCACCTGTAAAGCGTCGTGGGTCATGTGGATTAAGGGGTGAACCATAATTCCAGTTTTCGCCACTTATGCTAAAGCAAAGTTCATCACACACCGTTTTTCCAACCAAATCAGCGCCATTGTCAAGCAAGCGTTGAATTGTTGACGATGTGAAATCATCTGGTTCGTGCGTGCGGAGCCAATCGGGATGACCATTTCCATAAGTGCTGCCGCGAATTTTGAAAACATCTTTGGCTGCGAAAGTCAGACCGTTTAACTCGCCAGTGCCTGAACCTTTCAAAGCGATGTGGTTTTCACGCACGAAGGCTTGAAGCGGGTCATAGGGCGGGTACGCATTAACTTCCAGTCGTTTGTTGTTGAGCATTTTACTGACTGTCATATCACTTTATGAATAGAAATTATTCCTCTACTTGTCTTCTCTTATTCCGCAGCTTCAGGGCGGACATAGTCCGGATTTTCCGCGGTTAGCTTGAACAGCTCACGGTCAATTTCGTTTTCACTGTCTGCCACCAGGATTGCTGAGAAGATATCCGAGTCGACGTTCAAGATGGTGCGCAAGGCGCCAACGAACCAACCCACACCAGCGAAGATAGCGATGCTTTCAATGGGGAGACCTAACTGAGGAACGATAATGGCCAGAGAAACTAAGTCCGCTCCAGGGGCGACAGCGTTCGCGAGGGACAAGAGGGTTGCCATAAGCGCGATGTAGAAATAATGACCTACGCCATAGCTGACACCATAAATTTGGGAAATCGTAATCACCGTGAGTGCCATATGCATGGCCGCGCCATTGCTGTTCAGGGGCATACCCATCGGCAAAACCAGGTTGGTTACATAATCACTTACACCAACCTTTTCGCGCGTGTCTTTCATTGCGACAGGCAGACAAACCGCAGAGCTTGTGGTAACGATAGCCAGAATAGATACTGGGGTTAGTTTCTTAATCAGCTGGAACATGTTTAATCGGGTCTTGACTGTTACAACGATGAGCCAGAGAATCATGAAAATCACAACGCCCAAGGCAAGCACACCCAGGTATTTAATCAGGGGCAAAATGACCTGCGCGCCCATCGGGCGTGTGCCGATAAGACAGTAATTTGAGAAAATTACGAAATCGGCATCTGTCAGACAGGATTGGACAAAACAGGCGACATTCAACTTTGGTTGGATGCCGCCTGTTTTTGTACATCTAAGGGTTGAATTTCGCTTGTTTTCCCCTCTGTGTGGCATTGTTCAAATGCAGGCATATCAGACTTCACCTATCCGTGTGGTCTGGTGTAGAAGCGCAAAAATAGCTACTGTTCAGCGTATGGGATACACGGATTTAAGAAGCGCTACATGGTAAAATCTGTTTGCTCTATAATGAACTTCTTTTCTGAAATCACAACACTTGCTTTGCTGCTATGGAAATAGGTGCAGATATTCACCCTGCTTACTGCTGCCCACGCGAAAGCATATCTCGATATGCAATAATTTGTTGCGTTTTTGGGAATTCTGTGATAAGATTATAAAAGCAAAATGCAAAGAGAGGGCACCATGATGATTTACAGCTACGACAAGTTATGGAAATTGTTGATAGATAGAAAAATCACGAAAACCGAGATGCGGCAACAAACAGGCATTAGTACAAATATGCTCGCAAAAATGGGAAAGCAGATGCCAGTTTCCATGGAAGCCCTTGCAAAGATTTGCAACTATCTCGGATGTGGGCTTGATGATGTTGTGGAAATATTTTCTTCTACCGAAGAAGGTGGTGACAGATAATGGCTGGAAATAGCAATCTACATGATTCTGCAAGGAACAAACAGGATGAGTTCTACACGCAACTTTCGCTGATTGAAAAGGAACTCAAGCATTACCGGAGTTTCTTTGCTGGCAAAACAGTTTTGTGCAACTGCGATGATCCCTACGAGAGTAATTTCTTTAAGTACTTTGCCATGAATTTCAATGCTTTGGGGTTGAAGAAATTGGTAACAACTTGCTATGCAACATCACCCGTGGTTGGAGATGAATTTGAGTACTATGTTGACAATGCTGGACAGCTTGCATTTGTTCCAGACACTGACACAACTCCATTGGTTTGTAGCACTCGGAGACCCTATCGAGTAGAAATCACCGAGGTGACAGACGAAAACCACGATGGGCGGGCAGATCTTGCGGATGTCGAATATCTTATGCGAAACAGAAAAAATACTATGACACTTCTTAATGGTGACGGAGACTTCCGAAGCCCAGAGTGTGTAGAGCTGCTAAGAGAAGCTGACGTGGTGGTAACTAACCCGCCGTTCTCCCTGTTCCGCGAGTATATTGCGTTACTTGAAGAATACAGAAAATACTTTATAATCATTGGAAATATGAATGCTGTCACATATAAAGAGATTTTTCCGATGATTGCTGAAAACAGATTATGGTTGGGGTATAATAGCGGACATTTTTGGTTCAAAGTACCCGATTCTTACGAGATTAAGAAAACCGATTTTAAGATTGATGAGCATGGACAGAAATGGCGGCGAATGGGAAACATTTGCTGGTTCACAAATGTGGATATCGAAAAAAGGCACGAAAATATGCCCCTATTCAGGAGCTACTCGCCAGAATTATATCCTAAATACGATAACTACGACGCTATCAATGTCGACAGGACAGTAGATATTCCCTGTGATTATTATGGTGTCATGGGTGTTCCAATCACGTTCTTGTCGCAATATAACCCTGACCAATTTGAAATCGTGGCGTTCAGAAAAGGAACTGATGGCAAAGATCTTGTTTACTCTTTCCCTGATTGTTCACATTCTGTTAATGTAGAGAGAGAGAGAGAGAGAGAGAGAGAGAGAGAGAGAGAGAGAGAGAGAACGGGGCGGCGGACGGTGCAGCCGTACTTCCGTATCCTCGTCAGACGCAAGCCGACAACTCACACGACGACGTGATTCGTCCGGTTCTGCACGGCAGGAAATTATATCGACGGATCACAATTCGTATGCAACGGCAATCCCAGGGTTGATTAAAAATGCTGAGGGGAAGATCGACGGAAAAATCACTTATGTGCGATTGACTATTCGCAGAAAGTAGAGAGTATGTATGAAAATCAAACTACATGAGATTCCTGTGCGAGAAGTTGTTGCAGGATACAAGGATAGTGCTGAGAACGGTGTTGTGGGCTACGATGGAAGGCTGAATATCCGCCCAGCTTTTCAGCGGGAATTTATCTACAAAGACAAACAACGTGACGAAGTTATCCGTACCATCACAAAGAATTTTCCTTTGAACGTAATGTACTGGGTCAAAAATGATGATGGCAATTTTGAAGTGCTTGATGGTCAGCAGAGAACAATAAGCATCTGTCAATATGTTCAAGGTGACTTCTCTATCAACCATCTTACATTTTCCAATCTGACGCATACGGAACAACAGCAGATTATGGACTATCCGCTGATGATTTATATTTGCGAGGGTACGGATAAGGAGAAGTTAGACTGGTTCAAAATCATCAACATTGCAGGAGAACAACTGACAACGCAGGAATTACGAAATGCGATTTATACGGGAGAATGGCTGACCGAAGCAAAAAAATATTTTAGCAAAACCATGTGCCCGGCTTATCAAATTGCCGGCGACTATTTGAATGGCTCCGCAATCCGTCAAGACTACCTTGAAACCGCCTTGAAGTGGATTTCTGCCCGTGAAGGTATTGAAATCGAAGATTATATGTCACAGCACCAGCATGACACGAACTGCAATGAACTGTGGCTGTATTTCCAGACTGTTATAAATTGGGTAAAAGCTACATTCCCCAAATATCGCAGCAAGCTGATGAAGGGACTCGAATGGGGTATCTTTTACAATAAATACGGCACAGGTAAATATGATCCCAAAGCACTTGAAGCTCGTATCATTGAACTGATCGAAGACTACCGCAATGGATATATCTCAAATCAAAAGGGCATTTATGAATATCTCTTTGATGGACAGGAACGGCACCTAAATATTCGTGCTTTCTCTCCTGAAATGGCACGGGCAGCTTATGAGCGGCAAAAAGGTATCTGCCCAAAATGCGGAAAGCATTTTGAAATTGAAGAAATGCAAGCTGACCATATCACGCCGTGGAGTAAGGGTGGAAAGACAACTGCGGAAAACTGTCAGATGCTTTGTGCAGACTGTAACCGCCGCAAGAGTAACATATAAAATTTCTCCGTTCAGCTCCGTAGGAGCGCAGCCGATTTCTCTGAAATCGTTCAGGGGTTTGGGGCAATTCCCCAACAAGATTGCACGGGTGTATAAACACGAGCATTGCTTGCCAAGTGCGTTTCGCAGTTGGCAGGTAATGAGAAGTGGGTACCGCCGTGCATTGCTTGCCAGAATGGCAAGCTCCGGTGTGGGTACTCACCGGATTTGCTTGCTATTCTGCAAGGAAATCCCGGTCGTACCACGCCGGATTTCGCAAGTGTACATACACTTGCTGTGCTTGCTATTCTCCGTTTCCCATGTTAGCAAGCGCCATTTTCCAAATGGAAATCGGCGGCAACCGCCGCCTTGTCTGCCAAAAAGCGAAACAGACGGACGGAAGTCAATGGCGGCGCAGCCGTTCATCTTGACCATTGACGGCGTTCGTCCGTTTTGCTACGCAGTAGCACTTGAACGAATATAATCGAAACAAATAAGCGTATTGATTGAGGTGTTAGGAGTATGGATTGTCTAATTCGGAAAGTACAGCAAGGTGATGAATTTGATTTAGCTTATATCCAAACAGAAAGTTGGAAGGCTGCGTTTAAGGATATCCTGTCTGCCGAGATACTGCAAATGTCCACCAACCTAAATCGTGCTACGGCAATGTATAAGCGATTGCTCGATGAGAATATTGGCAATGGATATATTTTAGAGGTGGACTCTCATCCTCATTGTATTGCATGGTGGGATACGGCGCGAGATAACGATATGCCTGATTATGTGGAACTCATCTGCATCCATAGCTTGCAAGACAACTGGAGAAAGGGTTTCGGAACTCAAATGATGAGCAGAGTCATGGGCGACATGAGAGCTGCTGGCTATGATAAGGTTATGCTTTGGGTGTTTGCGAACAACATTCGAGCAAGAAAATTCTATGAGTCGTTTGGTTTTTTCACACATGGAAAAGTTAAACCTTGTCTTGAAACAGAAGAAATTTGCTACGAGAGAAAATTATAACGAGTATTGTTTTAATCGTTATAACCATGAAAGCGAAGGAGGCTTGACGAAGTGAATCCGAAAGAAAAAGACAATGAGATCATCGAACTGACTGACGAAGAACTGGACGAGATTTTTGCCGACGATGATTTTGATAACGGCGAGGAGGACGGTGAAATCCGCTCGTTTTATTTCTCCAATCCTGACCCGTATGCCAAAGTCGAGCCTCGTCCCGATGATGCCCCCAAGCGAGAGTTTTCTTTCGATGAGAAGGGCAACATCGTAGTGAAAAATCCGTCCGCCTTTTGGCTGCCCGACGTCAAAATCGTGGAGGGACACGGCGGCACGGAATACACCGTAACCGGCAGCTACGAGGGTACGGAAACCCTCGACAAGAAGCTCAGACGCATCATGGAACAGAACGCTGCCGATGATAAAAACGGTATCACGGAGGACGCCGATGAGTAACGACGCTTCTCTTGATATAAACCAAAAATCCAATCCTGTTCAGACAGTTGCCCCACCGAAGGAGGACAACAATATGTTAAGGGCAACCGACAAAATCACAGCGCTTTATTGCAGACTGTCCGTAGAGGACACCAAGGAAAAAGGCGGCAAGGATGACCCGTCGAATTCCATTCAGCATCAGCAGATCATGTTAATGGAGTATGCAAAATCTCAGCATTTTCCGAACCCGACCTATTTTATTGACGATGGGTACAGCGGGGTTGAGTTCAACAACCGCCCCGGCTTTCAGCGAATGCTTGCGGAAATTGAAGCCGGTCATGTGGAAGTGGTGATTACGAAAGACCTTTCAAGACTCGGTCGTAATTCTTCGCTGACAGGGCTTTATATCAACTACACGTTTCCTCAGTACGGCGTGCGATATATTGCCATCAACGACCACTTCGACACCATTGACCCCAATAGCACCGACAACGACATTGCAGGCATCAAGAACTGGTTTAACGAGTTTTTTGCCAAAGACACCAGCCGCAAAATCCGTGCCGTCAACAAGGCAAAGGGTGAGCGTGGAGAACGATTGACTACCAACATTCCATACGGTTACAAGCGGAATCCCGATGATCCGAAAGCGTGGATTGTGGATGAAGAGGCGGCACAGGTCGTGAAGCGTATCTTTGCACTTTGCATGGAGGGCAAAGGTCCAAGCCAGATCGCCGCTTTGCTTGAAAAGGAAATGGTGCTGAATCCCACCGCCTACAAACAGCGGGAGGGCAGGAAAACACCGCATCAGGCTCCAGAGAATGAATATCGCTGGCACGAAAGCACCGTTGCTTATATTCTCGAATACATGGAGTACACAGGCTGCACGGTCAATTTCAAGACCTACACCAACTCCATCTGGGACAAAAAGCAGCGGGAAAATCCAATGGAGAATCGCAAGATTTTCTATAACACCCACCCGGCGATCATCTCTCTGGAAGTCTTTGATAAGGTGCAGGAGATCAGGCAGCAGCGGCACCGCAGAACAGCGACGGGAAAGAGCAATATGTTCTCCGGCTTGGTGTTCTGCAACGACTGCAAGCAGAAGCTCTACTACTCCACCACCAGCTATTTTGAAAAGCGGCAGGACTTCTTCATCTGCTCCACCCATCGTGCCAACAAGGACAAGTGCAGCGGACATTATATCCGTGCCGTTGTGCTGGAACAGATCGTCTGGAAGCACATTCAGGAGGTCGTATCGGTAGTCACTCGCTATGAGGCGTATTTCCGTTCTGAAATGGAGCAAAAGCTCCGTATGCAGAGTGAGGAATCGCTGCGGCTGTCTCAGAAGCGGCTGGCACAGGCTGAGAAGCGAATCGGAGAACTTGACCGTCTTTTCATCCGCATTTACGAGGACAATGTAGCCGGACGGCTGGACGATGAGCACTTTGCCATGATGAGCAAGAACTACACCGAGGAACAGAAAGACCTCAAAGCCGAGGTCAAAGGTCTGCAACAGCAAATCCATGAACAGGAACAACAGGCGGAGAATATAGAGCAGTTTGTTCAGCGGGTAAAGAGGAACAGCACCCTCACGGAGCTGACCCCCTATGCCCTCAGAGAGCTTGTCAAGGCGGTCTATGTAGATGCCCCTGACAAGTCCAGCGGCAAGCGCAGGCAGAAGGTACATATCGAGTACGACCTTGTGGGCTACATTCCCGTGGATGAACTGCTAAAAGCGGAACAGGCATGACCGAGATCATGCCTGTTCCACGAAATTTGATTTTACTGTCTTACCAGCAGGGAGCTTCTGACCAATGGTTGCTGCCAAGAGAACACCAATACCGATAGGGGCAACTGCCATTACGTAGTTGATGATCTTCATGATGATGTCGTTGAAGGTTCCGAGAGAATCAAGGAATACTTGTTTTTTCTCTTTCTTGGGATACGCTGCCAATGCAACACCAAAGAACAATGAGAAAGCGATGATTTGGATAATTACCCCTTTAGCCATTGCGTCAACGACGTTTGAGGGGATGAATCCGATTAGTGTTTGGACGATGTCGGTATCAGGCACATCAATTGACAATTCTGCTGATGCAGGAACAACGATTCCAGCACCTGGTTTGAAGACAACCGCGATGAGGACGCCAAACAAAGCAGCCAACAGTGACGACACAGCAAAAACTGCGATAGCTTTACCGCCAACACGTCCAAGATCTTTAGGATCAGGCGTGCCAACAGCTTCGATAATTTGCCCCATAATAAGAGGCACGACACACATTGAGACCAATCGTAGGAAAAGGTCACCAATAAATTTTACGGAGGCTACTTTTTCTTTGAAAATGAGCCCAGCTATAATGCCAAGTACTGTGGCAAGGAGCATCTGTGCCGTAAAGTTGAATTTAAATTTGAACTTAGGTTTTTGTTTTTCCATGTTCGGTTCCTTTCTTTTGTTTTTGTTTTGCGCAGATGAAGCAAAAAGCTTGCTTCATCTGCGACTTTGAAACTAAATGGACGTTCAAATTGAGCCACTTCCGGGAGTGGGGAGGTCTCCGGAAGGTTGGTTTCGTATCAAAATGTTGTTCTTGTCAACACATCAGACTTAGGGTAAGCGAAATGTTGATGGAACAGAATATTAAGGTGCTAATAAACTTTATGCTACACTGACTTGAGCGTCAGATTTCTTTTCACGATAGATGAAAAGGGCGACAAGCAAGCCGATCAACACGAGTCCAGCAGCCAAATAAAAAGTGCCTTTGAGTGACCCGGTCTTATCTTGCAGAAAACCGCCAATAATAGGCGCAAGGATTGAAGCACTCACACCAATTGAGTTGAAAGTGCTAAACAATGTGCCAGGGTTTGTTGATGGCGCGTTATCGGCAATAGCGGAAACGAGAATTGGTTCCAGTCCTAATTTACCAGTCAGACCGTAAAGGATCAACGACACGATCAGCAAGGGGAAGTTTCTCAAAAGAACCGCGCCTAAGGTGGATATCACAGCAAAAAAGAGCAAACCGATCATGAAAGGCTTGCGGGTTTTGAAGCGATCTGAAAGATGTGCCCACAGTAAAGCGCCAGGAATGGATGACCACGCAACCAGGGAGCTGACAAAGCCAGTATTTTCGGGCGCGATGCCACGCTCGACCTGAAGATAGTAAGGCAACCAGGATTGGATAAAGAAAAAGCCAAAGAAAGAACAAAAGACGATGATGAAAATCGCGATAATATTGCGTCGGTCGCCTTTGTGTTCAGGATGATGTTCTTCTGCATTTTCAAAGTGGTCGTCGGGTCGTTCCTGCTCGCTGGCTTTATTTTTCCTAATCAGGAACTGGAAGAGAAGGGCAATCAAAAAAACTGGGATAGCAAAGATGTAGAAGTTATAGCGCCAGCCCAATTTGCTGGTAATAAAACCACCACCGATCAAACCCAGAGAAGTACCAAACGCCATACCGCTATTGATAATCGCGTTACCAACACCACGGTTTTTCTTGGGGATATTCAATGACGAAAGCGCATATTGTGGTCCATAATATGTTCCCTGTCCAAGTCCAACCAGGATGCGCATGATCAGGAGGACCGTAAATGAGGCAGCAATGCCGGTTAAACCAGTGAAGATGGCATAAAAGACGAAACCAAAGACTAAAACGACTTTCAAACCAATTTTATCGGCAATGATACCGGAGGGAATTTGTGACAAAGTGTATGCCAGGTAAAACAAGGTGTTTAATAGACCCAGCTGAACACCAGTTAAGTGGAACTCTTCGCCAATTTCGACCATTGACGCGCTCAAAATATTTCGCGTCGCGTACATGAATACCCAGCCAAGGAAGAAGGTCAAGGCTAATTGAAGCCAATATGGGAACTTGGATTTCCTGGCTTCAGGGTTAGTTGTGGATTTTTCCATTTTTCAATCTCCTTATACTCTTTCGTATATTGAAGCTAATTATTAACATTAACAATTATGTTTCAAAAAGGTTATGCTAAAAAATAAACCATAGGCTACTCCATCGTTATTCCGTATAAAGCTGAATTGGTTTTTCGTTAAATTCAATCTCAGCGAGAATTCTCTTAAGGGCTAATTTTACACCCATTAGGGTGTCAAAGCCGGAAGTTGCACCAATTTCGGTGATTCGAGATATGCTAAGACGCAGATGTTGGATATTGCGATATAAAATTGCCTTATTAAACCGTTTAATACTTTCGCTGACAACATTCAAGGCAAGCATTCTCAAGTAATTCGCGCTTACTATCGTTGTTTTGGTCAATAAAGTCTTTGATTGGAGTAGCTCGCTATGGATGGGTAAATCAAAAAGCTTGAAAGCCATCAAATAGCCCAAAAGGATATCATCCCCACTGGGCGTTAATCCCTTACCCCGGCCAATGAGAAAATTAGCTGTTGTTTCAAAATCACTTTGGGGTAAAAAGGGAACTGTGAGCGTGTCTAAAAATTGTTGCGTATGCGTGTCAATAAACAAACCCATTTTTTCCATTATGGGAAATTCATTCAGGGTTTGGATAATTTTCGTAATCAAATTCGCGTCAGCTTGCACGGTTGAAATGGTCAGATCGATGACATTTAATCTCGAAAGAAAAATTTCAAACACACCACCCAGACTTGAATAAATCAGCAAGCGATTTCCGTCACGTATAGCACGATCGCCAATCAAGACAGATATGCGTAGATTTTCAAAATCTGTTTCCGGAAGTGTTAAACCAAAGCTGGAACAATCCAGGCGCGAACTGGCTACATTGAGCAATTCTTCCTCAAAGGCAATATTAAAACTATGGTCAAATAAACTAAGTATCTGACCATTTGCCTTTGAGGAAGGAGTCTGGACTAACCAAGAACTGATTAGTCCAGATTTTAACTCTATAGTCATTAAGCTTCGATGCCTAATTTTTTGGCGTAAGCCACGATGGCTTTTTCGAAACAAGCCACAGGAGCTTCAGCTGTACCGGCACCAATTTGGCCAAGACCAGCAATGCGGTGAGCAATACCGGTGTTGATTAAGGGCGCGATACCCGTGGCAACAACCTTACGAGCGTCAATACCGCAAGGCGCGCCTTTGAAGTTCCAGTTGGGGATGGGCCAGTTAGGATTATTGGTTATGAAGATTTCATTTTGGCGATCGGTAATTGCCAGGGCATCATCATAACCGCCACCAGAACCAACGAAGCGCGTTACCGCGGGGGCAGCGACGGTAACAATCGCGCCAACGCCAACTGTTTCAGTAATGGCTGAGTCGCCGATATCTGGGTTGCCATCTTCCTCAGTGTAACCAGTGAAATAAAGTCCTCTGGGCTTGTTGACAGGTGCGGTGAACCATTCGTCGCCCATACCGGCGATGCGCACACCGAAGTTCTTACCGTTACGGGTCATTGTGGTAACGACAGTACCTTCTTGAATCTTGCGCGCGTAGTCAACGATTGCTTTACCGGTTGCCATCATGACGTTAAGGAAGAATTGGTCGGTATCAGCGAGGAACTTGATAACACGTTGTTTCTCGTCATTATCCATATCCAGGGTGGTGATGAGAGGAACCAGTTCTTTGAGTATGAGCAATGAGCCGGCAATGTTGCGCTGATGGAATTCATCACCCATAGCAATAGCTTTCGAGACAATCACGTTAAGGTTGATGCCGTCTTCAGTTTGCTTGAGCGCCCGAGCGATGGTTGGGCCAAGACTGTCAGCCATCCAATGTAAGCGGTTAACGACTTCATCATTGAAGGCGCCAAATCGCAGAACCTTGCCAATGCCTTCGTTCATTGTACAGTAAGCAACTGTATCATCAAGTTTGTTGCGCACGACCAAAACCGCCATATTTCCAGAGGTGATACCACCCATCGGGCCTACAGCGTGGACATGGTGACAGGGCACAAATTGCACTTCGCCAGTCTCAAGCATGTGACGGGCGTCTGCTTCGTTGTCAGCCCAGCCTTCAAAGATCGCCGCGCCAACACAAGAGCCTTGCATGGGGCCAGTCATCTCGTGGTATTGAATGGGTGGACCGGCATGCAATAAGGTTTTTGTATTCAAGATGGGGATGACCGATTTCGCGGGAACAACGTCCACGAGGAAAGGTTGTGCTTCAAGCATGCGGTCAACGACCTTCTTATTTGCTTCATCAATGCTTTCGATTTTTGCCAGCGCGTTGAGAATGCGGATGAGCTTCTTATTACCACCAGCGATAGGTTTCCAGTTATATTGGATAGATTCTCCGCCAAATTTCGCGATAGATTCGTTGAAGCTTTCCAGACCGATGTTGATGACACGTGGTTTGGTGGTCAGGAATTCCATAACAGCGTCGCTGGGTTTGGGGAGTTCAATCTTCGTAACGGGAACTTCTTTGACGGTCTTATCAATTTCTTTGAACTCAATTCCCTTGAATTTCATCGCCAGGCGGACTGCTTTTGCGTTGCTGTCTTCAATCAGGGCACCGGCTTCTTTAAGCGTGGCGATGGAGGCGTCGTAGTTCTGAGGATCCTGGCGTGTGCCGGTAACAGATGCGATAACCTTGAGGGGGCGATTTTCGCTTTTGGCTTTTTCGAGAACTTCTTTAATCGCAGGTGCCAGAGCGCCAGCCATATCGGCATGAGAGCCATATCCCAAAACAACGTCCAAAAGGATGACACCAGTATCGGCTTCAGCGCCGGCTTTCTTGATGGCTTCAATGCGGGTCGCGGGGTCAATCATGGGGTGTGGGCGACCCTGGGTGTACATATCGTCGCCATAGTCAATCACTTGATAGCCATGCGCGTTCAGGACATAGCCTTCTTCGTGGATAATCTTGCCTAAGCCTAAAGCTTCGGAGATGAGCATTGCTGCTTCGCTGCCCAGGGTACCGCCGGAGTAGAGTCCTTTAACGGTGAGGTTTTCGGGGAGTACGGCTTCCACATGATTTTCGAGTGCTTCGGTGTAGTTAACTTTTACTTCTTTTCCATTCGCCAGATCAACAGCGATACGAGCAGTTTCTTCAAGTGTGTGGGCTAAATAGACGTTCTGTTCGTGATGCTCAGGTTGTTCACCGATGAAAACCGCGACTACGGGTTTCGAAAGGTTATGGAGCAAACTGACGATTTCGTTGCGTACACTCGGAGCGGGTGGTTTTGAGATTAAGACGATGACGTCGGTTGGTGTGTGATTTTCAAGTGCGATTAAGGCGTCTTTCATAGTAATAGCGCCAATTGCTTCGCTTAAGTCGCGTCCACCTGTGCCGATAGCATGCACAACACCACCGCCAAGGCGATCGATGATAGTGGATACTTCCTGAATACCTGTTCCAGACGCAGCAACTATGCCGATGTTTCCAGGTTTAATGACGTTTGTAAACGCCATTGGGATACCAGAGATGATACCAGTTCCACAATCGGGACCCATCATGAGCAGTCCGTTTTCGTGAGCGTAGGTTTTTAGACGGAGTTCATCTTCCTGGCTGACGTTATCGGTGAAAGAGAAGACATGCAAGCCAGTTTCAAGAGCTTTCATCATTTCATCCGCAGCGTATTCACCGGGGATGGAGAACAATGCCATATTAGCATCAGGTAAATGATCAAGCGCGTTTTCTAAACTGGTGGCATATGAGACACCCTTCTTATCGCGTTTGACACTTAAATCGGAAAGGAAATGATCAACCGTTTCCAATGCAGTTTCGACAACGCTGTCATCAACTGCATCGATGACGATAACCATATCCGCGGGAGAAGCTTCATTAGCTTCCTCGGTAAGAAGTCCAGAGTTTCGGAAAATATCCTTATTGGCATCAGTGCCCATCATAACAGCACTCTTGTTGACACCTTCCAAAGCGTTGACTTCATTTGTGAGCAACATTAGATTGATTGAATCTTGATAATTGTTTTTGCGGATGATCGTTTTTAGCATTTTTCTCCTTTACAAACTAATTTAAATTGTGTGAAGTAAAACGACTGCAAACAGGCACAAAAAGCGCCTGTTACGGCCTTTCAAAGAAGTATAACAAAGCAACTTTCGCCTGTCATTAGCAATTTTGGGGAAAATGTAAAGTATAATTTATCCATCATGGATAAAAGGATGACATATGCAAGAATCTACGATGACATTAAGCGATTTGCTTGCTTGTAAAAGCTTAAGATATGCTCGCGTTATCATTCCTCCAAAAGATTTAAATGTTCAGGTTACGGGAATAAATATTATCGAAGCGCCTGATATTGAGAAATGGGCAAAAAGAGGGATGGTGCTATTAACCAGCTACTTTGCTTTGCAGGATCTTGACCACGCCGAGCTGAATGAATTTTTCCTGAAAATCCAATCCTTAGGGATCAGTTGCTTGATTGTTAAAATAAACCGCTTGATAAAGGAGATTCCACGGGTCTTTATAGATCTGTGTGGAGCGCTCAATATTCCTCTTCTTGAAATTCCCGAAACAAAAAAATATGAAGAAATCATGGTCGAGGTGCTCAGCTTTATCCTTTCCCGTCGTGAGCAACGACTCGCTCTTTATTATCGTTTGTCAGAAATCAGTTCAAGAATGGCGATTGACATGTTGGGCATGCAAGGGATATTGTCAGAGTTTAATAAGATGTTGCTTTTTGACCTAAGCCTTCAAAGTTCTGCTGACGAATTCAACGTGAATACGAACCCCACGTTGGAAAACTTTGAATACCTGGGAGAACTTCCCATGGAGCACTGGGAATACATGACTCTTGAGTACAAACGTTTTCGTTGCAGCTATCCTAAAAACCAAGATATGTCCGAGTCAAGTATCGTGTACATTGAGTTGCCTCCAACAGCTGGAAATCGCAACGCGCTTATTATTCATGAGGGGCCTAACCGTCGTTTGGACTTAAACGACGTTATCATAATTGAAAATCTTATTCGCACTGTGCAACTAGAACTACTGCGAGAATATAGTTTGAAACAGCAAAAGCTCCTGAATAAAAACGCCTTGGTGGGAGATATCTTGCGTGGAGTTATTAGCTCCCAAGCTGAATTGACAACAATATACCAGCAACTTGAACTCGAACCAGATGAAGAAGTGCGGGTGATGATTATCGATTATTACCCTGATGGTGATCGGGAAAATTTGGATTTACCTGATTTGCGTTCTAAGATCCGCACCAGCATTCAACGCTTACAAGCTCGCACGGTCTATTTTATCGCGTCAAGTTATGATCAATTTATCATGCCCCGCTTAGCATCAGGTCTGAACAAAAATGCGTCGAATTTTCAGGCTTTAGTGCAACAACATATCCATGAATACCCAGGTAACATTCGTTTGCGCTTTTATGGAGGCATTAGCAACTATCATAAACTGAGCGATCTCTCTTTGGCGGATTATCAATCAAAGTCAATTTCCCGTTTCCTAACCAATAACTACCCAAATAACTACATTGAGGAATTTGACAATTTGGGTATCTTTAAGCTTTTTATTGGTGAGGATGGCATTAAACTAAACGACCATATTCACCCAGAACTAAAGAGCCTTTATGAACACTACCATGAACTCTACGATACCTTGTGTGTTTATTTAAATACTGGCACAAGCTTTGCGCGCACTGCTGATGAGCTTTTTTTGCACCCTAAAACAGTAAAATACCGTATCGAAAAAATCAAAACATTGTTGAATCTGAATTTGGAAAATATTCACGATTTATCAATTCTGCTGACTTCGATAGAAATTTTAAATTTTCAGGCAGGTGTAACGACTTATAACGAGTAAATAAAACGTGTAATGCTTTTTTGGTTAAATACAGCTACCTACTTTTCTTTTACATCTTGTTTTCCGTAGGTTTTGAATCTCTCAATAACCACGTTCATCTGTTCAGAATTGAGTATTTTGGGCTCACCAATGGATTTGGCTTGAATATAAATCTGCGCGACGAGTTCTAATGATTCAGCAATGTCAAAAGCTTCATCTAAACTGGCACCCATGGTTATCAGACCGTGGTTCTCAAGCAAACAAGCCTTGTAGTTCCCCAGAACAGACAATATATTATCCGATAATTCTTGTGTGCCAAATGTGGCGTATGGCGCCAGGGGGACTTTATCGCCACTGAAAGCCAGCAGGTAATGCACCGCGGGCAATTCAATTCCCATACAGGCGATTGTCGTGGCGTAAACCTGATGGCTGTGCAATATAGCGTCAACATCCTGGCGCGCCTGGTAAATGGCGAGGTGGAATTTAGTCTCACTGGAAGGCTTTAGAACGCCATCAACTTTTTCTCCGTCCGGGCGCAGAACAACCACGTCCTCTGCCCGCATGCTTTGATATGGCACGCCACTGGGTTTGATGGCAATCAGGTTTTCTTTACGGTTGAAAATGCTCAGGTTTCCACCCGTGCCCGTGGTCAGGCGCGCATTTATCATGCGAATGCCAATCTCAACAATCTTTTCTCTTTCTATTTGTAAAATCATAGCGCGCCTGAATCCTGTATTAAACGAGGTCTAAAAAAGCGACTCGTGTGGGTGTTTTTCATCAAGTTTGGCAAGCAAGTATGATGCCGCGAAACCAGCTGCAGCCAAAAGTACGCAGATGATGATTGACTTCGTCTCGTTGACAGTAGCTAATTGTGGAAATTTGTCCAAAGGAAAAGCATCCGCGCCGATCATCAGACCTTTCGTTTCGCTGAAAATGGGGATAATCGCCAGAGTGGAGCCGAAAACCACGCCCAGGATAATGTGGTAAAGCAGGGCATAATGTTTTTTGAAGAGCCAGCTAATCAACTTGGCAAGCGCGAAAATGATCACAACCAGACCAATCAACATTGGCACAATCACACCGAAATTAAGCGATTTCACACCTGCTGCCATAGGTTGATACAAGCCCATGTACATTAAGAAATTGCTTGGGCTCAAGCCGGGCACGATAAGACCTAACCCAGTCAGCGCTCCGCACATCATCCAAATCCAGAAGTTTTGGGGCATGCTGATGTCTAAATTACTTTGCATCCAGCGTAAAGCATAAAAAAGAACGCCCGCGATGACAAGCATCATGATGATATGCCATGCTTTGCGACCTTCTTTGCCGGCAGTGCGCAAAATGGATGGGTAGGTGCCCACAATAAAGCCGATGATGAGCCAGGTGAACATCACCGCGTTGAGTTCGTAAGCTTTGTCGATTGCCGCGGAAAAAGCGACCACGCCAATCGCGCCACCAAGCCCGACCGGGATAAAGAAAAGCAAATTGCGGAAAAAGTTTTTGCGAATATCAGCCAGCCACTTAAGCAGAGGCTCGTAAATGCCAAAAACAACCATCATCACGCCGCCGGAGAGGCCAGGTGTGATAGCACCAACACCGGAAATAAAGCCTTTCAAAAGGCGAATAAGCCAAGCGATGGGAGTGTCTTTTTTCGTTGGCTGGTTATCATTTTTCAAACTTTCAGGTTCTTGGGTCATAAGTCATCCTCATGGTTTTTAATACGGCTTCATTCTACAACAAAATGGAAATCTGTGTTTCTCTACTCAAATGCGTAACTAAAACTCACCTCTATGTGTTTCTAAAAGTAAGACAGTATGCTGAAAATGTGTGAAAGAAAGGTAACCATGAATCGCATAGAAAATGTTGGATTAGAAGTTTTTGAAAATGTCCCAAGCAATGATTGCGACTTGACCGGTCGCTTTACACCCGCGAACGTTTTTAAAAAGATGACTGAATTAGCCGGCATCAATGCCATTCAACTCGGTTTTGGCTTCGATGACATGCTTGCCCATGACCTTTATTGGGTGCTCTCGCGCATGAAGGTGAAATTCTTGCGCCGACCCAATGCCGGAGAATTACTTCAGTGGCGAACCTGGCCTAAAACAATCCAACAAAAACTCTTTTATGTCCGTGATTTTAAAATCCTAGACGAAAACCAAGAAGTTGTCATGCTTGCAAGTTCAGCATGGTTGGTTATTCATGCCACCAGGCGCAGTCTGATGCCTCCCAACCGATTGCCAGGATTGGAGTTGCCATCGCTTGAACATCTTGTCGCGCTTGATGAAAGTCTGGAAAAATTGCAGTTTGACGAAACAAACGAAGCCTTTGTGATGACCGCCCGATACTCGTATATTGATATGCTGGGTCACATGAACAACGCTCGCTATGTTGATGCGATTACCGACGCCGTGCCCTTTGACTTGATGTCAAAGCGCGAATTGGATTGGATTCAAGTCAATTATGATAAGGAAGTACGTCCGACTGAGCGGCTTTCAATTCGTGTTGCTGAGTTGTCTGAAAATTTGTTTGGCGTGGAAGGTTTGAATCTCAATACTGAGCAACAGGCGTTCACCGCGCAATTGAAATTTTTGCCATAATAAACGCTTATGTTGCTGTAAAAAGCCTGCCTTAAGACCAGGCTTTCGGAACAATCCACCCAAGGGCTTAGTTGAAATAGTCCTTTAAGCCGATGCCTAAAAGCGATTGGAAATCTATACTGGGGATGTAAAAGGAGATGAACCATGATACCAGTATTAATCATCACAATTGTCATCGCTGTTTTGGGTACTTTCTGTCCCTTGCTCGTTTCTGAAGACATGCAAGAAATCGTGGAGCTATAGCCAATAAAAAACTGACAGTAGTGTCATTTTGCAGAATCCTTGAAACTACTTTTGAGTAAATTGTTAAAAAGCGCTAAATTGTCCCTTGCATAAATCAAAATAATGGTAAAATGATGTACCTCGGGGCTGTGGCGGAATAGGCAGACGCAAAGGACTTAAAATCCTTCGATGGTGACATCGTGTGGGTTCGACCCCCACCGGCCCTACCATTTAGCATTTCAAATCTCAGCATACGCGCTGAGATTTTTTATCCCTAACACATTAAACGAAACCAGTGGCTGGCGTTTTATGTGCTTTTACAACTGCCCACATAGCGTTATAATTCAGATGTGCCATTCTTAGATGGCTTCGCGCATAGCGAATAAAGGTGACTTATGATGAATAATAAATTTTTTCCCGCGCGGGCAATGATTGTTTTGCTTATTCTAAGCCTTTTGACCGGTTGTGGCATAAAAACAGCTGGTGATCCTACCGCGACAAGCAGCGCGCCGACCTTACCTCCCGCCCAGCCCACGATCATCATGGTTAATGGCACACCCCAGGTGGTTTATGAAGAGCACTTTCAAACCCCAACAGCTAATCTGCAGGATGCCAACCCAGTTCAACTAACCGAGCTGAAATTTATCCAGGATGGTACCAATGTGGCGCTTTTCGCGAAAATTCGCAACACTGTCAGCGATGCGATTGCCAAAGACGTCTATCTTGAGATTTATGCACGTGATGTCAATGGTAATCGCCTGCACCAGGATATGACTATGGTCAAATATATCTTTCCCCAGGAAACGACTGGTTTGGCATATCATTTTGAGCTGATGCCCGGTTTTGTGGTCAATAACGTGGAATTGCGCGTTGTGAGTGGTGTTTTAGATCGTAATTTGAAATACAGCCAGCCACTTAGTGTGCGCATGCCCAGCCTGCAAAAAACTGAGACTACGAGCACTTTCACCGCCTGGCTTGATAACGCGGATCCTTATACGTATACACAAGTGCGTTTGAATGCGATTGCTTACAATAAAAACAATGAAATCATTGGTGGCGGAACGCGGATTGTTGATTTTGTACCCCACAAAGATCAAATTGGCATAGCTGTGCCTGTGGAAACCCTGAGTGATTTTGAAGTTGCCTGGGTAGAGATTTACCCATGGCTCACGCAGTATTCCGCGTCACTTGAAGCAGGAAAATGGTGGGATACGGTTAAGGTGAAGGACTGGAATTATGAAGTTAATGGGCAAATGCAGTTTGCTGGTGGGGCAGTGCTTGAAAATCTTTCTGATAACTTACTGACTGACACTTTTTACATCCTAACTTTGAGTGATGAGTTTGGTAAGGTCGTGATCAGTGATATGGGCTATATCGATTATATCTGGCCAAAAGAAGAAATCTTATTTGCTTCAGTGGCGCAGGATGTACCTTTCACCGAATATTATCCAAAAAAAACCCCGACTCCGTCACCTTCGGAAACGCTTGAACTGAGCCCAACAATCCCGCAAGACCAGGCAGAGCCTACCGCGACACCCAAGGCGCGTGGCATTGGCGGACTTGCCCGACCTGTAAGCCAGGATACTTATCCCATCGAAACGCCAACTAATCCCGTGGAACCAACGAGTATCATAGAAACCCCAGAACCACCTGTAGATGATCCGACGCCAGAAAATCCCACAGATGAGCCAGCTAAGCCCGAGAATACTCCCACGCCAACAGCAACGGTTGATCCAAATCGACCCGAACCCACACGAATCTATCCCGAACACTTTACAGTGGATCTCATTATCGTGCCTGGCGAATTCGGCAGCTCGCAGTTGGGCTACAATCCCCTTAGCGCGTCCCAAGCCGCGCTTATAGATGACAATCAGGCGCGCGTTTCGGTGGTCAATAATCTCAATATTGATTTACAAAACGTGCTGATATATGTCTTAGTCTATAACGAGCAGGGCGAAATTGTTGGCGGTGGCCAGCAACTGAGCGAGATTGTAAAATCTGCAAGCGCGACGGAAGTTGTCGTGCCGGTTGCTTATAATGGTGAGCGAGAAAGCCTAACCCTAAAAGCTTTCGCGACTTTAAGCAAAGAAGCGTTGAACCTTCCATAAATCTCAGGAGAACAAATGACAAAAAAAGAGAAAGTTTTGAACAGAGCGAAATTCATCCCAACCAGTCTTGATATCAAGAGCCCAGTTCCCGCGGATTATGAAATTGCCCAAAACGCGACGCTAAAACCCATTCAACAGGTCGCGCGTGAGTTAGGCATCTTAGATTCAGAATTGGAGCTCTATGGTAATTACAAAGCCAAAGTACGTTTGGATGTACTTGAGAGGTTGGCGGATGTGCCCGATGGCAAATACATCGACGTGACCGCCATCACGCCAACACCACTTGGCGAAGGTAAAACCACCACCACGGTCGGTTTAAGCCAGGCTTTGGGCGCGCATTTGGGCAAAACTGTCGTCACCGCCATTCGGCAACCATCGCAAGGACCGACTTTTGGCATCAAAGGTGGCGCAGCGGGTGGGGGCTATGCCCAGGTCATTCCGATGGAAGATATGAATCTGCACATGACCGGTGATATCCATGCCATTACCGCTGCTAACAACTTGCTGGCTGCTGCCATTGACGCGCGTATGTTCCACGAAAGCAGCCAAAGTGATAAAGCTTTGTTTAATCGTTTGTGTCCTGCTGACAAAAAAGGCAATCGCCAGTTTGCCAAAAGCATGCTTGGACGTTTGGAAAGATTAGGGATTACTGAACGCGACCCAAACAAACTCACCGATGAGGAAATAAGCAAATTCGCGCGTCTGGATATCGACCCCGATACCGTCACATGGCGTCGCGTTATAGACACCAACGACCGCATGTTGCGGGGTATCACGGTTGGACAGGGTCCAGCTGAAAAAGGCTTTGAACTTAAAACGAACTTTACCATCGCGGTGGCTTCTGAATTGATGGCTATTTTAGCCCTTGCCACGGATCTAAAAGATCTGCGCGAGCGAATCGCCCGTATCGTGATTGGGCAAAACCGCTCAGGTGAACCCGTGACCGCTGATGATCTGGGCATCGCGGGCGCGATGACCGTGTTGATGATGGAAACCATTAAACCCACACTCTTACAAACGCTTGAAGGTACACCGGTGATGGTACATGCCGGCCCGTTTGCCAACATCGCCCATGGCAACAGTTCCATTGTGGCAGATAAAATCGCCTTAAAACTGGCAGATTATGTCATCACCGAATCAGGCTTTGCAGCTGACTTGGGTATGGAAAAGTTCTTTGATATCAAGTGTCGCTATTCTGGAAATATTCCCAACGCGGTGGTTTTGGTAGCGACTGTGCGTGCTTTGAAAATGCACGGTGGTGGACCAAAAGTTGTCGCGGGTACACCTCTGGCACCGGAATATGTCGAGGAAAACCTTGATCTGGTTGAAAAAGGCTCCGAAAACCTTTTAGCACACATCAATATCGCGCGTAAATTTGGCGTGCCGGTGGTTGTGGCAATCAACCGCTTTCCAACCGACACCGACGCTGAAATCGAGCTTGTTCGCAAAATTGCCAAAGCCCATCCGGGGGTGGTGGATGCTGTCGCAGCTGACCATTTCAGTCAGGGCGGTGCTGGCGCGGTAGCATTGGCTGAAGCGGTGGTTAAAGCCTGCGAAGAGCCTTCCAATTTCAAGTTCTTGTATCCGGACGAGATGAGTCTGAAAGACAAAATTGAAACCATTGCCAAAGAAATCTATGGCGCGGATGGTGTTGACTACAGCCCTGAAGCTGAAGAACGCCTAAAGCGATACACTGAGCTTGGCTATGGTAACTTGCCAATTTGTATGGCAAAGACGCATCTTTCCATCAGCCATGACCCCACGCTTAAGAACGTACCCAAAGGCTTTAGAATACCCATTCAGAGTGTGAGCGCGTCGGTTGGTGCTGGTTTTGTTTATCCGCTGCTGGGCACCATGTCAACCATGCCTGGTTTGCCTACCCGCCCGGTTTACTACGATATTGATATCGATTTTGAAACAGGACGTGTTGTCGGTTTAGGCTAAGCTTATCTGTGTTTCAGACGCCCTTGAAGACGAAAATGATTCAAGGGCGTTTTGCTTGCCTGACCTTTATCTTGCAAATCTGAAAGTAAGAATTAGAAATTTAACGAAAACTATACATTTGGGGCGTAGAATAAAAACAGGTTAAATGAACGAGGTAGTTATGTCAAAGAAAACGATACAAAAAATAATAGCTTTAATAGTCATCTTTGTCTTATTGAGCGCCTGTGGCTTAACGTCTATGTTGAGCCAGGCAGCTAAGGAAATGAGAGAAACAGTGCCAACGTTGGAGCAGGTTTTTGAAGCAACCCCAACAGCTAAATCAGCTTTACAAGAACCGCCAGCCTCAAGTTTTAACCCTGTAGTGGAAGACAATCAGGATTTGCTGGAGGCGCTCTATGAACATGTAAGTCCTGGTGTTGTTTCAATTCAGGGAATGAGCGTGCGCAGTGGTGGCTCGCAAGGTACTGGCTTTGTTGTTGATACCCAAGGTCATATTGTTACCAATTACCATGTTGTTGATGGACAGGATACAATCGAAGTGCATTTTCAATCTGGTTTGAAGAGCTATGCCAGCGTTGTGGGCAAGGATATTGACTCAGACCTTGCTGTTATCAAAGTTGATGTCGATTCCAGTCAATTGGTTCCTCTTGTCTTCGGTGATAGTGATCTGGTGAAAGTTGGCCAGACCGTGGCGGCTATTGGTAATCCCTATGGCTTAAGCGGCACGATGACGGTAGGTGTGGTTTCAGCGCGAGGCAGGATTTTGGATTCGATGCGGCAATCATCGAGTGGAGGTTATTTTTCCTCTGGAGATACTATCCAAACTGATGCTTTGATAAACCCTGGTAACTCTGGTGGGCCTTTATTAAACCTGAATGGCGAAGTGATTGGCGTGAACCGGGCTATTCAAACTTCGGGTATTTCCATCACTGGTGACGCGATTAATACCGGCATTGGTTTCGCGATTTCGTCCAATGTGGCCCGCAAGGTTGTACCCTCACTCATCGAAAAAGGCACTTTTGAATATCCCTATTTGGGCATGACCAGCTTGAGTAATATTAGCTTGTCGCTTCAGGAGGCGCTTGATTTGCCACAGTCGGTCGGTGTCTATGTCAGCGATGTGGTTCAGGGTGGTCCCGCAGATAAAGCTGGCTTACGCGGTGGCACACAACCCAGTCAGGTGCAGGGTTATTACAAGGGTGGTGATTTGATTATCGCCGTGGATGGAATATCAGTTAAAGATTTTAGCGAGATGTTCAACTATATCGTGATTAATAAAAATCCAGGCGATGTTGTGGTTTTTACTGTCATTCGTGACGGGCAAGAAATGAACATCAATCTGACGGTTGAGGCTCGAAGGTAAACGCTAATCATCAGACAAAAATCTGTATTTATAATCAAAACTGCGCTCACTTAGAAGCGCAGTTTTTTAATGGCAGTTATTATGGAAAGGCTTATCTTACTAATTTTGAAAGTTGTTTAAAAGCAGGATGGTTAGGATCGCGCATCATGGCATAAAACGCGGTTTCAACGTTTATCAGATGAGCGCCTTCCGCGCGGAGTTCCTGGAGGATGTAGCTTTTGTTTTGCGGGTCGCGGGACGAGACCGCGTCAACCAGGATATAGACTTCATAACCAGCTTCCATGAGGTCTAACGCGCTTTGATAAATACAAATGTGGCTTTCAAAACCACACAGAATCATTTGCTTGCGATCAGAGGCTTTGAGCGTGTCTACAATTTCAGGACTGGTGTAGACACTAAAGCCCATGCGCGCGAATTCATGTTGTTCTGGCAGTAGTTCGCGTACCTGCTCAGTTGTATGTCCAATTTTATGAGGTGCCTGGGCGGTGAGCAAGATAGGAAGCTCTAAGGCTTGAGCGCCGGCAATCATTTTCATGGCAGCCGCATTGTGTTTTTCGCTTTCGTCAACCACTTCAGCAAGCTTGCCTTGAATGTCGATAATAATCAAGAGGGCATTTTCAGTCTTTAACATGGGTATCCTTCGTTTTCTTTTTTGTCTTTCAATTATAATCATAGCATGAACGATCTCTCAAACAAGGACGCGTTTAAAGTTATTGGAGCTTCCGCCAAACTATGGGCAGACGATTGGGCAAACCAAGCTGTGGTTGGTTTGGTGGCTCTTTTATGCAGTATGACAGTTGTGCTTTTACCCGCCGCGACATTTGGCGTTTTTCATCAGGCGCGGGATTTAGCGCGTGGCAACCGATCGGGTCTGATGGTTTTTTGGGAAGGATTCAAAGGCTATTTTAAGCAAAATCTGTTTTGGGGAATAGTAAATCTCTTTGTTTATGCCTTCTTGATTTTTGTGATCAGCTTTTATTATTTAAGCACGACTGCTTTGAATTCTGGTGTTAGTCTGGGCATCGCTGGGGCGTTTGTGGTAATTTTGGTGTTTTGGAGTGTCTGGCAGTTTCTCAGCTTGTCATGCTTTTTTCTGCAGGATGAGGCATCGATGAGATTAGCCTGGAAAAATGGCTGGGCGATTTTCCTGCGGCTCAGGTCGTATAGTTTGACATTGGGTATTATTGTTCTCTTATTTTCCCTGATATCGGTATTTGGTTTTATTCCTTTACTATTCGGTGCCGAAGGGCTTATCGCCATCACAGGCGTTGAAGCTGTTCGGGCGACCATCAAATCTGACGAGGCATAGGGCACGATGGCAAGAAAAATCTTAGGATATGTGCAACTCATTTGGCGCTGTGATAGCTGTGGTACCAAAAACCCAGGTGCTATTAAGACTTGCACCGCTTGTGGCGCGCCACAGGCGATTGATGTTAAATTTGAACAAGTTGATGCGGAATCTTTTAATTTTATAAAGGATGAAGCGCTTATCCGCATGGCGCAATCCGGTCCGGACAAACACTGCCCCTATTGCGGAACGCGTAACCTTGCGAACGCCCTGGCTTGTTTGCAGTGTACTGGCGATTTGACCGTTGGCGCGAAGTCGCGTCCCAGTGGGATGGCGGTTGGGGAGGACGCCCAGCCTGTTGAAGTTGAACCAAACACATATACGCCAGTTTCCGCGTATCAGCCGAGCATGCCGCCCATGTCGCGAAATTTGTTATTGGTTTTAATGCTGGTGTTTTTGATTATTTGCGGTTATTTTGCCTGGAACACCATTCGCGCGAACCGCACAATTAACAAGAGCGCGACGGTAGTGAGCAGCACCTGGGAACGGAATATCGCGATTGAGGCTTATACGACCGTCAGCGATAGCGACTGGCGTTCGGATATCCCCTATAATGCCACGGTGAGTAGCTGCTATTCTCGTCACCGATACGATTCTTCGACCTATGTGAGCGGTTCTGTTGAAAGCTGTGGCGAGCCTTATACGGTGGATACCGGCACGGGAATTGGTCAGGTGGTGCAGGACTGTGTGTATGAGGTCTATGAGGATTATTGCGATTACGAAATCATGGACTGGGTGCATGTGGATACCTTGACCGCGACAGGGACAAACACGAATGTTGCCTGGCCTGATGTGAACCTGATGCAAAACCAGCGCGTTGGAGGTCGAAGTGAAAGCTATACGATTTACTTTAACGCGGATGGTAAAACTTACACCCTGCGTACCAGCGATTTTGATATCTATCAGCAGGCTTTGCCAGGAAGTCTTTGGGATTTGGCTGTGAGCGTGCGGGGTGATGTTCGCAGGGCGGAACCTCAAGACTAAATACAAGTGTCAACTAAAAAAACAGCACGTCTCTTTGAGTAGCACGTGCTGTTTTTGAATCAATAGACAAAATGGTTAAATGGCGGTTTTTGCCTCATTTGCAGGGATCATCACCCATCTCTCGCCTTCTTTGTAAGCGTAGTTGGGTTCCCATGCCAAGCCAAAGAACTCAACCACAATGTCTTTCTTGAGCGGGTTGATGGCAATCTCACGAATTTCGCCGGTCATCTCGGTATGCTTGTCACGTAGGGCATCCAGTTCTTCTGCCATTTGCTCTTCAACCATGGCGAGCTCTTCTTTGTAACGTTCGACCATCAATTCGGATTCTTCAACAGCTTTTTTGGCATTGGCGGTAAGGCGACGTTTGGTAATGGAACTGGTGATGCTCTTACGTCCACCGCCGACCAATTTACCAAGGTTTTTATTAAAGCTGCCTATCCAACTTAGGGCGGTTGTTAAGCCAGTCGCGCCTTCTTCAAGCCGACGACCTTTGAGGGTTTCTTCTAATTTTTCAAGCTTCAATTCCTCTTTCATGAGTTTGCTCTCAGCGGCGGCTTTTTTCTTCGCGTAGGCATCGGTGATTTTCTTGATCGCGGTTTCACTGTCGGTTTGCGAAGCTTCCTCGCAGCGGGTTTTGAAGTCTTCAAGGCTCTCATCAACGCGTGAGCTGAGTTTCAGCTCTTCATTGCGAAAAACGGTGATTGGCGCGTTTCGATAAATCCATTCAATGAAATCTTTTTTGAGATCGTTGATGGTTTTTTCGTCATCAACAGGGTAGTTGAGCGCTGAAAATGTGGCGTTGGGTAACGGCGCGCTGTCTGTGGAGTGTAGATCAACCGCTTCGCTTGTGTAATCATCCCAGCGCACTAATCCACGGCCTTGCAAATTGCTCAATCGCACGCCAATTTTTCGTTGGGTATCGATCTCGTGAGTGCGATTGGCATAGTAGACCGTTGCCTGACCCATGAGCAGGGATTGATAGTGATAGGCTGGTTGGCTGCCATGCGATACGCCTTGTCGCATGGCTTGGTCATAAGCCGCGCCGGGATTGACGTTGATCGGCAGATATGCCAAATCCACGCTCGAAGGGAGTTTGGGCTCAGTACCAACTGTGGCAGATGTGCCAGTAGCGGTGGGGATGTCTGCCATGTCGCTTTCTTGCTCTTCTTCAGCCTGCAGGCTGATGGCTTGCATGACCGCGATATCCGCGCCGACCAAACGATTGAGGTCATCAAGCTTTTCGCGGGTGATGGGACCAGGCAGGTAGTTCATCGCCCAGCGGGTGGTAAAGACTTCAGGTCCTTTGGCATGCACATTGTGCAGGAGAAATACGCGTTTTCCAAGGGCGGAAATGGCTTTGTCAAAGTAGGCACGGTCAAAGCCACCAGCGATGCCATCCAGGCCGTCCAAAAGACGGGCTTTATCCTGCTCGGTTTGAAGGCGGCCAATCATCCAGGTGCCGGTATTACTGAGGGCTTTGTAGTCAAGATCGATTGGATTCTGGGTTGAAAGCACGAGACCAACGCCGAAAGCGCGCGCCATCTTTAGCATGCGCAAGATAATCGGCTTGCTGGGCGGGTTGGCAACCGGGGGTAAATAGCCCACGATTTCGTCAAAGTAGACCAGGGCGCGCAGGTTGGTAGTGCCCGCCTGGCTGCGCATCCATGTTTCGATGGCAGAGTAAAGCAGGGTCACGAAGAACATGCGTTCCTGGTCGCTGAGGTGAGCGAGGTAAAAAACGCTGTGGCGGGGTTTGCCATCCGGTGCGTAGAGGATGGAGCCAATATCCAGAGGCTGACCTTTGAGCCAGTTTTCGAAGCTTGGCGCGGCGATGAAGTTATTGAGGAGCATGGCTAATTCGAAGCGTTCTTTTTCCGGATAGAATTTGCTCATGGCAAAAACGCCTAATTTATCGAAAGGCGGATTTTGGACCTGTAAGATGAGCGCTTCAAGGGTCAGATTGGTGCCTTTGCTCCAGTTGTATTCAAAAATGTTGGAGAGCAGAATATGTTCGCGCGAGCGGATGGGGTCAATATTCTTGAAACCAACCAGCTCAAGCAGGGCGGTAACGGTGCTGCTGATATTTTCGCGCAACATCTCTTTGTTTTCTTCCCAATCAAGCTTCGGCGCGCGCAGGGAGCTGAGTATACTGATTGGTATAGCGCTGGTTGAGCCAGGGGTGTAAACCGCGTAGTCAACGTTTGTGGCTAATTTTTCCATGCGGGCTTTGTCGATTCCCGAGCGTTCAAGACCTTTTGCCCAGTTCGCGGCAGCGGCTGTGGCGGCTTCTTCAACACTTTGACCTTCGCGTTTGGCGGCGTCTTCGTCTACCCAGGGCGCGAAATCCTGTGCTTGCAGATCAGGGAAGTGGAGCAAGTGGTTGGTGAGGTCTCCTTTGGGGTCAATCAAAATAGCGGGAATGCTCTGCAAAGCGGCTTCTTCAAGCAAGATTATGCCGAGACCCGTCTTGCCCGAGCCGGTCATACCCACGATAACACCATGGGTCACAAGATCCTCTGGGTCATAAAAGGTGAGTTTATCTGGAATAACTTTACCTTCAGTAAGGTCAAAGGCTTGACCAAAATAAAATTCAGATGGCTTAATCTCCATACTTCGCTCCTCAATATTATCGATAGCTAATTATAAGCGAAGATTTCAAGATTAATCGGGTAAAATAGACATTGGTTAACGAATTCAGTAAGCTGTCCATTAGATAAAAAGGTGAATTATGGAAAGAACCATTCATGAAGCAATTAAAGCCATTGAAGCGGGTGATAAAAGACGCGCCCATTCCCTCTTATTGGGGCTTATTCAGGAACAGCCTGACAACGTTTTAGCCTGGCTATGGATGGCTGAAGTTTATAGTGATCCCAAGAATAAAAAGGATTGTTACATTCGCGCTTTGCAGATCGACCCGGATAATGAAGTCGCTTTAGCGCATATGAAGGCGATTAAATATCAGGAAGCGATGGAGAAAATGGATGCCGAAAGTCGGGCTGATTCTGTTGCTGAAACTACGACGAATGTTAACTATGGCAGAACAGGCGCGGGGATTGAAACAAAGCCAAAAAAGAAGGCTAAGCCAATCGTGTTTGTGGTTTTGTTCCTAATTTTGGCTTTAGCGGGCGCGATTGCTTATATTGTGCTTGATAAACGGGGCTTTTTTGATCGCTGGACCGCGGGCGAACCGACTGCGGTAGCTATAATGACAGAAATGGAAACAGCGACAAGCACAGATGTAGAGACCGAAGTCAAAGCAACGCAAGTGCCAGACACACCAACACCAGTTATCGAGAATACAGAAACGCCCACCAGAGGACCTGTTGTTTTTGAGCCAACAAAACCCACACCTGACCCGAACAATCTGATTCGTAATGGCTATTTCCTTGAAGATTTTGAAAGCTGGGAACGAGTCCTAAAGGACTCAGGTGGTAGCGCGAAAGCATCTATTGAAGATTCTGGAAACTCACCTTTCAATCGTATGTTGGCAATCAGCCAGGAAGGTCTCGGGCATGTCGGCTTTATGCAGACTGTTCCTGTGAATAGTACTGACCTGGAATTCTCATGTAAGCTTTACACCTATGCTAATGATGGGGGATTGCCCTTACTGTCTGGTTCGGGTTTTTCGATTCTTGCTGTATCTTATTTGAATGGTGATAAAGAACAAATTGGACTTACCCGTTATTTGAATGTCAATGAAGATTTTTTCGCAGGAACAAACTTTGTCGGCGCGCCTGAGGCGATATCTGATACGAATACTGTACACAATATCAGGATTGCATCAGGCGAGCAATTAGATATCTACTTGCGTATAAAAGATGAGATAAACAGCAATTTGCTTGGCGTTGATATCACGGAAGTAAAATATATCCGGATTGCCTTATTAGTGGGTTCCCAAGATAAGAAGGCAAAAGGCATTATGCAAGTATCTGATATCCTTCTAAAGGAACGCTAATCAAATAATCGTTTGTAATAAAAATAAAAAGACCCTTGTCTTATGACGAGGGTCTTTTAGTAATCATATGCTTTTCTTATCGGCTTAGTTGGCCGGAACCCCAATAACCACGACGGAGCGGGGTGATGTCTTCGATGGTAACGAAGGCATCAGGGTCTGCTTCGCGGGCGATGGCTTCAACTTCTTTCACCTTTTTGCGTGTTACAGTGAGATCACACAGCCACACTTTACCATCTTTTCCCGCGGCGGGAATTTCAGTCACGGCAAAGTCACCGGCGCGTAAAGCGTCAGCTACGACTGAGCCTGGTAATTGGGTAATGATGATGATATGCGCGTGACCGATGGCCAACATGCCTTCAAGCCACATACCCACAACACTACCCGTGGCGAAACCTGCCGCGTAAGCGACGACTTTGAGCACATTGTTGACATCATCCAGGACAACACCAATGGAGAGGATGTAAATGGCGGTCTCCAAAAAACCTAAAATCCAGGCAATGCCTTCTTTTTTGCGCATTACAAGCATGATGCGCAGGGTGTCCAGTGCCATTCCGACAACACGCACTATAAAAATAAGCAGAGATATTAAAATTGTGTTCCAAGAGAACTCAAGTACAAAAGGTCCCATTAAAAACTCCTAACTTTCATGTTTTTTTGCACCGAGCATGGCTGGATGGTAGAGCTCGGTCATATATTCCTTGACCATACGGGTCATGGAAAAGGCTGGCGAGACGCTGCGCATACAATTTTTCACACGCTGGATCCAATCGCCAGGCAAGCCATCAGCACTGCGTTTGGTGTAGTAAAGTGGCACAATCTCGTGCTCAAGGGTGTCGTATAGGCTGTTGGCATCGGCTGTGTCCTGGGCGTCAAGGTCAGTATATTCAGTATCATCGCCAATTGCCCAACCGTTAATGCCATTGTAGCCCTCAGCCCACCAGCCATCCAGGATGGAGAAGTTAAGCACGCCATTCATGGCGGCCTTCATGCCACTGGTGCCACTCGCTTCGCGGGGTCTGCGAGGGTTGTTGAGCCAAACATCCACGCCCTGGGTCAGGTAGCGCGCCATGTCCATGTCGTAGTCTTCAAGGAAGACCAAGCGGCCTCCGTTGCGGGCGTCCTTAACCGCGCGATAGACTTCTTGAATCAATCGTTTTCCAGGCTCATCACTGGGGTGCGCTTTGCCGGCGAAAATGATCTGCACAGGTTTCTTGGGGTTGGTGATGATACGCATCAGCCGATCCCAATCGCGGAAGATAAGGTTGGCGCGTTTATAGGTCGCGAATCGTCGGGCGAAGCCAATGGTCAACGCGCTTGGCTCAAGCAAAACCCCACTTGCCACAGTTTGCACGGGGTGCACGTTGTTATGCGCCCACTGGTAACGCGCGCGGGTGACCATGTAGTTAACTAACTTGCGTTTCAGGTGGAAGCGAATTTGCCAGAGCTCAGCATCATCGATTTTCTCAATGCCTTCCCACATTTTGGGGTCGTCAATGCGGTTAATCCAGTCTGGTCCAAAGGTGCGTTTGTAAAGGGCGGCAATGCGGCGTGCCAGCCAGCTGCCGGTATGGACACCATTGGTAACATAAGTAATGGGCACGTCTTCCACGGCTTTATCCTGCCATAATCCCTGCCACATATCACGCGAAACCGCGCCATGCAGCTTGGAAACACCATTGCGGTATTCAGAAAGTCGCAGAGCCAGAACGGGCATGCTAAAGACTTCATCAGCCCAGTCGGTTTTGATTTTGGCGAGGTTCAGGAAACCTTCACGGTCTAAACCAAGTTCGCCCCAGTAGTTGTTAAAGTATTTATCAATCAGCCAAATGGGGAATTCATCATTGCCTGCTGGCACGGGTGTGTGGGTGGTAAAGATGTTTGACGCGGAGACGATTTCTTTGGCTTCTTCCAGGGTTTTGCCATCCGCGACAAGCTGGCGCAAGCGTTCGAGGCTGAGGAAAGCTGAATGTCCTTCGTTCATGTGGTAGATGGTTGGCTTGATACCCAAACGATCAAGCGCGCGCATGCCACCAATACCCAACAGAATCTCCTGCGAGATACGCAGTTCCGGGTCGCTGATGTAGAGTTTATCGGTCAGTTCGCGGTCTAACGGGCTGTTTTCGGGCAGGTCAGTGTGCAAAAGTACCAGCTTAACTCTGCCAACATTCAGTTCATAAAGGCGTGCCCAAAGTGTGCGGCCGGGCAAATCAACCGAAATTTTGACTGGTTCACCGGTTTCGTCATAGAGGGCAGCGATGGGTAAGTCGTTGAAGTTAATATCAACGTTGCGTGCCACTTGCCAGCCATCTTCAGTGATGTGTTGGGCAAAATAGCCATAGGTATAAAGGAAACCAACCGCGGTAAAGGGCAGGTCCAGATCACTGGCTTCTTTCACATGGTCACCACTCAAGATACCCAAACCACCGGCATAAACTTTGAGCGATTCATGTAAGCCGTATTCAAATGAAAAATAGGCAATGTGCTCATCAGCCAACTCAGGATAGTTTGTGCGATACCAGGTTTCTTTGTTTTCCATGTAGGTATCAAACTCACGGATGATGTGGTCGTATCGTGTCAGGAAGTAGCGGTCCTTGATTAAGTCCTCGAAAACTTCATGATCTACTTTACGTAAAAAGACAACTGGATTATGACTTGATAGATTCCAGTTGAGTTCGTCAATTTCTTTGAAAAGACGCGCGGCTTCAGGATTCCATGTCCACCAAAGGTTGTGGGCAAGGTCGGCTAATCGTTTAATACGATAGGGCAGATTAAAGCCATCGGGCATATGTCGTTCGATGTTTTCCATGTATTGTTTACCTCTTTTCATATGTAATAGCGCGCGAGCGCCACAAAACTATAAATATAGATGATATGTCAACTAATTTCAACTGTGAGATTATACCGTTAATTATTTATTATGTTGCTTGCTTGTAGCATTTCCTGTAAAAGGTGGCGCGCTCATGAAGACGATGCGGCACAACCTTGTGTCGGAAAGTCGGCTAAACAACCTTTGGTCGAGCTCCCCAGGCGTTCGTGCGGTGGTAATAACGGTGGGTAGCTCAGCTACATAACGGTAGTTGAAAAGTTGATAAATTTTTTCACGCGCCCACGGTGTGGCGGATTGGGTGTCGAGGTCATCCAAAATCAACAGGCGCGTTGAGCGTATTTCGTCAAAGCGGCGGTCAAGGCTTTGCGTGCTGTTGGGCGCGAAGGCGGCACGCAAGTAATCAAGCAAATCGGGCACGCCCACAAAGAGGGGTGGCGCGCCCAGCGCGGCTTGATAGTTACCAATCGCGGCGGCCAAGTGCGTTTTGCCACAAGCATAAGGTCCCTGAAGGACAAGCCATCCAACCGGATTTTTCGCGAAAGTTTTGGCAATATCCAAGGCACGTTTGAGCGAGGCTTTATCCTCAGGGAGCAGGGAGGCTTCCTGCTGGCGCAAACTGAAGCTGTCAAAAATCTGTTTGTTATGCAAATTGAGGCTGCTAAGCTCAGGATGACCGACTTCATCGGTGGGGTTGCGGAAATCAGGCGCGAGAATATCAACACGGGTGACAATTTCCGGGTCCATCAGGCGTGAGCGAATGCGTCCTTCAAAATCATTAAACCGATAATTGCTGGTAATCACCGTGGGCAGTTGGCTGATATAGCGGTGGTTGATAATCTGGAATAATTTTTCCTGTGCCCAGGCTGTTGAACTTTGTGTGCCGAAGTCGTCTAAAATGAGAATGGGGACGGTGCGGATTTCAGCAAAGCGATTTTCAAAGCTGCTTTCACTTTCAGCACTAAAAGAGAAGCGTAACCAATCCAGCAAATCTGGTACGGTCAAAAACAGAGTTGGGATGCCTTGCGCGAGTGTTTCGTTGGCAATGGCGGCTGCCAGGTGGGTTTTACCGGAGCCGTAGGTGCCGGTTAAGAGCAGCCAGCCCTGGCGGGTATCCGCGAAATGTCTGGCGGAGTTGAAAGCCTGTTGCAGCGACGCAGCTTGTTGAGGGGCAAGACCAACTCTGCCACGGGGCATGAAATTGTCAAAGGTCAGTCCACGCAAACTGCCCAGGTTGCTGAAATCGAGCAGAGCGTTGTGTTTGGCGGCGTTCATGTGCTGCAAACGACAGCTACAGATATTAAGTTTGCCATAGTCGGGATGGTCAATGGGCAATTCACGCCCAACAAACCCCAAGCCAAGGCAAAACGGGCAGTTGGGGTCGCCAAACTGCTCGTCCATGGGGTTTGGGCGGTAATCGTTGTCAGACTCAGTTTTGTTGTTCGGATTGTTCCCGAGTAAGTTTTCTAAATGCGTCGATATCGCTTTGATGTCTTTCATTTTGTTTGTCACGTCCTCTGTCTTTCCACGCCAATAAAATGGCTCTTACATACTTCCAGTTGCGGGCGTTGCGTTGAACGGCTTCCTCAATAGCATCCTCAATCCAATTGGCAGGAAAATCAATCTCATCCTGCTTAAGTTGTTCCGCCATCATCGGGGTGAGAATACCAATGTGGGTTTCATATAATTTAAAAATGTTTGGGCGATCATCGTTTAGCGTCATTGGCATATCAAGCTGGCTAAAGTCTTTTTCGCCCATTTTAAGTTCCTGAAGAAAAAAACGTCCTTCGGGTGTTCCAGCGATGAGGTAAACGGACTCTTTTTCCTGCCATTGGAGTAAAAAATGGCTTTCAATAAGCGCGTTGAGCGTTTCTTGAAGGCTTTCGTTATTGACACCATGCCACTTTGAAAAGCTGTTTAAGAGATCCTGCTGGCGGATATGCGCTGGCAAATTTGGCGTCTGAGTCGCGGTGCTGAAAAAATGGATGAGTAAAAGGATTGACTCAGAATCTAAACCCGCGCAAGCACTTACAAAATCGCGGGGAAGCGTGACTTCGTAAGGATCGGTGTTGAAGCCAATTTGCTTGCTCAAATGTCCGCTCATCGGGGATACTCTTGGCGAACGGCATCGCGGAACATGGCCAGACGCTCGATGAAGACGAGCTCAATACCTGGGTGTGTGGGCCCATTACGATGCTTAGCGATGGCAAGGCGCGCTAAATTGTGGAAGGGGCTGTCTTCGTTCATTTGGTCTGGGCGGTTAATAAACATGACGATATCCGCGTCCTGTTCCAGCGAGCCAGATTCGCGCAGGTCTGAAAGCACAGGTTGTTTATCCTGGCGGTGTTCAACCGCGCGGGAAAGCTGGGCGGCGGCCAGTACCGGTACCTCAAGGTCGCGCGCGAGCACTTTGAGGTTTCGCGAGATATAGGAAACTTCCTGAACGCGGTTTTCCGAGCGGGTGTCACCGGACATGAGCTGTAAATAGTCGACAATAACCAAATCAAGCCCTTCTTCCATTTTCAAACGCTGGCATTTCGAGCGCATTTGCAGTGGAGTGATGGCGGGCGTATCGTCAATGAAGATGCGCGATTCGCCCAAAATGCTCAATGCTGAGAAGGTACGTGTCCATTCTTCTTCGCTCAACTTAGCGGAGCGCAGTTTTTGGGAGTCTATGTCGGTTTCCTGGGCGACCATACGCTGAAGCAGTTGGGTGTTTGACATTTCGAGTGAAAAAATAGCCACGTTTCGTTTCAGTCGCATACCTACATGTTTGGCAATTCCTAAAAGAAAGCCGGTTTTGCCCATACCCGGTCTTCCGGCGACAATAATCAGGTCAGATTTTTGCAGTCCGTCTAAAACCAGATCTACCGAGCGCAAGCCAGTTTCAAGACCACTAATACCTTCGGTTTTTAAGCTTGCTTCCTGGATGCGTTCCGAATAATCTTTGACGACATTCACAAGGGGAACCAAATCGCGACTGTAGCGATCCTGGCTTACGCCAAACACGGCTTTTTCAGCTTCTTCAATGACAGTTTCTATGCCCAGGTCTTTTCGATGGGCAATTTTGGCGATTTCGTTGGCTGAACTTAACAAGCGGCGGCGTATGGCGAGAGCTTTAATGGCTTCAGCATAAGTCTCGGCGTGCAAAGAACTTGGCACACGATTTGTGAGACTAATCAGGTAGTCCATGCCTCCGCTTTCTTCGAGTTTACCCGCGCTTTCGAGCTCTTGTTTGACAGTGATGATATCAAAGCTTTTATCCGCCTGGAGTAAGCGTTTGAAAGAGTCCCATATCCACTCATGTCGGTTGATGTAAAAGTCTTTTGAATTAAGCCTGGGCGAAACATCCACAAAGGCATCGGGATTGATGAGTATCGCGCCAATCAGAGCTTCTTCAAGCTCTCGATCAAAGAGTTGAGTTGGGACGAGACTTTCGTTTTGGGTAGTGTAAACTTCATCGCTCATGGCACGCCTTCAGTTAGTTGTTGTTTATAGTTGGTCCAAAAAGTATATCATCGATGTCTTGCTCATCATCATCCAAATCGCCATCATCTTCATCTACATCGTCTGTTAGGTCTTCAGTGCTTAGGTCAGTTTCTAATGTCGCGGGTGGTTCACCTGTTAGTGGTTCTGAGCTTTCAAATTCTTTATTCAGTTCGAGCGTGGATAAGAAATCGCTAAAGATGGAGAGATCGTCAGCATCGGATACTTCATCTTCAACGGGCTCAGCAGAGAGATCGTAGGGTCTTCGGTCTTCAGGTTGGATAGCAACGGTACTCATGATTTCTTCAGAAACAAAGATGGGTACACGCGCGCGCACGAGCAGTACCAGAGCGTCTGAAGGACGGCAATCAATATTGACCTGCTTGCCATCCATGAGCAAGACGAGCTGAGCGAAGTAGACGTCTTCATCAATGGAAACAATTTCGACGCGAATAAATTGCGCGCCGAGGTTGTGAATGGTATTGAGCAGCAATTCATGAGTTAACGGTCGCGCGGTCTGCACGCCTTGCAGAGCGATGGTCAGAGATTCGGATTCGAAAAGCCCGATCCATATCGGCAAATAGCGCTCGCTGTTTTTATCCTTTAAGACGACAACACGATCCTGGTTTGTCAGGCTAACTCTGACGCTGTCGATCTCACATTCTGTCATGTTTGTCATAATTCACCAATCCCGGAAATCATAAAAGCCTATTTGATTCTAACACGCAAAAGGGCTTTAATCATCTCAATTTTAAAGGCTGTTTTATATATTCAGCTTTTTTTAGTTTGAAATTGTAAGGAAATTTGGCACAGGATGACGATAATCTTAGACAATAATCTTAAATGAGCTTGAGAATTTTTAACATAAAAAATTTCTTTCGGCTATAATAACAAAACTGACATTATTTAACATTCCTCATAACTTTCAGGGGTATGATGACACCAGATCATGGTATAAGAAATAAAAGTTTATAAATTGAGAGCGGATGACTTATTAGTTTTATTAATAGAAAGTAAGCACAGGCTTAAAAACACTTTTGCATCAGATTTGACGACCAAAGGTTTTGATGTAGTCCATGTGGGAAGTGGCAGCGAGGCATTGGAAGGTATTCAGGCTGAAATGCCAGATGTGGTCGTAATTAACGCGATGAGTTTGCGCACAAATGGCTTGCGTATTACGCATTGGATTCGCAGTGCTTATCCTGAATTACCGATTATTTTGATTATTGCTGAAGATGAAGCCATTAACAAGGCACCTCAAGCCAATGTTTTGCTGCGTTTGCCTTTTACCGCGCAAAAATTGGTCAATCGCCTGCGGTTGTTCAGCAATGCTACCCATAAACATATCGTCAAAAAAGGACCTCTTGAACTTAACACCCAGACTTATGTGGCGCATTATAACGATAAAGAAGCTCATCTTACCCCACGTTGCTCCGATTTGTTACAGATCATGATGGAGAAACCAGGTAAGATTCTTTCCCGTGAAGAACTCTTTAGTCGCGTTTGGGATACCGATTACACCGGCGATACACGCACTTTAGATGTGCATATCAGTTGGCTGCGCACCGCGCTGGAAGAAAACCCACGTCAACCTAAACTGATTCAAACCATTCGGGGGATCGGTTATCGCCTTAATTTGTAGAAACTTTTAAAAGAAAAGCCCCGCTATTGCAACGGGGCTTTATTTTTGTTTTAAGAGGGATACTAACCACCCACACCCAATACGAGCGCGAGGAGTAAGCCACCAGCAATAACGCTGCCAAGCTGTCCAGCGGTGTTGGTGCCCATGGCGTGCATGAGGATGAAGTTGCTGGGGTCTTCGTCCAGTGCCATCTTGGCGGAGAGACGCCCTGCCATGGGGAACGCGGAGATGCCACATGCGCCAATAAGCGGGTTGACCTTGTTCTTCGTTATCAAAGCCATCAGCTTACCAAAGAGCAGGCCGGCAACGGTGTCAATCACAAACGCGCCAAGACCCAAAGCCAGCACCATGAGGGTTTTGATGTTCAAGAAGCTATCACCAGTCATCGTTGAGCCAATTGACAATCCCAGGAAGAGTGTCGAAATATTGATAAGCTCATTTTGCACCATCTTGCTCAGGCGGTCCACCACCAGGGCTTCGCGCAAAAGGTTACCTAACATCAGGGCTGCCATCAATGGCGCGGCATCAGGCGCGACCAAAGCGACCAAAACCGTGACCAAAATGGGGAAGATGATGAGCGTAAGACGCGATACAGGTTTAGGGGCATATTCCATGCGGATTAAGCGCTCTTTGCGGGTGGTCATCAGCTTCATAATGGGAGGCTGAATGATGGGGATAAGGCTCATATAAGAATAAGCCGCCACCGCGATTGGCGCTATCAGGTCAGGGTCTGCCAGCTTATTAGACACGAAAATGGCTACGGGGCCATCAATCGCGCCGATAGAGCCAATAGAAGCCGCATCGTTCAGATTAAAGCCAAACAAAATGGCCAGCAAGAGCGTAAAGTAGATACCAAACTGACCCGCCGCGCCCAGCAAGACCAAACTCGGTTGGGACAAGAGTGGACTAAAGTCGATCATCGCGCCAACACCAATGAAGATGAGCAACGGGAAGAGCTCGGTTTTGATACCGGCATCGTAGATGACTTTCATGAAACCGACTTGGTTGCTCATGCCCAGATTGGCAAGCAAAGCGCCAAAACCAATCGGCAAGAGCAACACGGGTTCAAAGTCTTTGGCAATTGCAAGGTAAATCAATACCAGGCCAACGACAATCATGACTGCGTTTTTCCAGCCAAATGCTATGAAGCCTTTGCCAACTTCAGCAATTAATTGCGTAAAATCCATCAGTGCCCCTCCTAACCTTGCCAGCTTATAAGGGCTTCGCCGTGTTTAACTAAATCACCTTCATTAACATGAATGCGTGCGACAACTCCTGCGCGGTCAGCTCGGATTTCGTTTTTCATTTTCATCGCTTCCAGGGTCAAAAGTTCCTGACCTTCTTCTACGCTATCGCCTTCGCGTACATTAATCGCTACGATAGTACCAGGAAGAGGCGCGTTGAGTGTGTTCGCGCCGGCTGCGACTGCAGCACGAGGAGCAGGAGCAGGCGTAGCTGCGGGGGCTGCGGCTGGTGCGGATTGGACTGCGCCTTGCGCGGGCACCGCGGCTGCTTGCTCTTCAGGCCAAATTTGATATTGAACACCATCAACTTCGGCAATGACCGGTCGTGCGTGGATATCCTGAATGGTGACTTCGTAGATTTTTTCTTGAATTTCAACCTTAATTTTCATTAGTTACGTCCTCTGTTTCTTGATAGCAATTGTTGGGCGCGACCCGTGCTAAGCCAGTTGGAGCCTTGGTCAAGTTTAGGAGCTGTGGCAAAGCTCTGTGGGCGGGGGCGTTTTAGCGCGTAGGCAACGGCGATTGCCGCGGCTAAGCGTTGCAGTTCATCTTCATCATCGCTGGTGTGAGCCGGTATGTCTAAAAGAGCGGGATCAACAGTGGCTTCTTCAATGACCTCGGTCTCCTCAGCTTTTTTCTCACGTGGGTTGGTAAGCCAAACGAGCAGTGCCATGATGCCCCACAAAAGAAAAATCATGACAAAGACCAGACCCATGCCAATGCCGGTGATCATCAAACCTTGCTTAAGTGTTTCAATCATTGTGCCTCCTTAGACTGGCATATTGCCATGTTTTCGTGGCAGTGTATTTTCAACTTTATTACGCAGGGCGTGCAACGCTTCAATCAGCTTGCGGCGTGTTTCAGCAGGTTCGATAACTTCATCGATATAACCAGCTTTGGCTGCTTCGTAAGGATTGAGATACTGTTCCTGGTATTCGGCGGTGAGCTCAGCGCGTTTCGCGGCAGGATCTTTAGATTCGCGAATTTGTCTGCCATAAAGAATGTTGGCTGCTCCTTCAGCACCCATCACGGCGATTTCAGCGCTTGGCCAGGCATAGCAAATATCCGTGCCCATATATTTGGAGCTAAGCACCACATACGCGCCGCCATAAGCCTTGCGGGTCACGACACTGATCAGAGGTACCGTCGCATTGGCGTAGGTATAAAGCACCTTGGCACCGTGGCGAATGACACCGCGATATTCCTGGTCAACACCGGGCAAAAAGCCTGGTGAGTCAACAAAAGTGATGATGGGTAAATTGAACGAGTCAGCAAGATTGACCATGCGCGCGATTTTATCGGAAGCGTCTACGTCCATCAGTCCAGCGCGGTCGGCTGGTTCCTGCGAAACGATGGCAACTGGTTGACCACCCAGGCGCGCGAAACCAACAATGGCATTGCCAGCGAAGCCTTTTTGTAGTTCAAGGAACGAACCCGCGTCAACAATTTGTTCAATGGCTTCATGCATGCTGTAAGGAATGCTGGGATCTTTGGGCACAAGGTCGTTTAAGGCTTCAGCTCGGCGGTAAATGTCATCCGATTGGTCGCCGATAGGAGCCATGTCAACATTATTGGAAGGCAGGTACGAGAGCGCCAGACGCGCGATGGCGATGGCTTCTTCGTCGCTGTTTCCGACCAGATGGGCATTACCGCTTGTGCTTAGGTGAACATCCGCGCCACCGAGGGATTCAGAGTCAACTTCTTCGCCTGTAACTGTCTTGATGACAGCGGGACCAGTGAGGAACATGTAGGACTTGCCACGCACCATGACGATGAGATCTGTTACGGCAGGGGAATAAGACGCGCCACCCGCGCATGGACCCATAATGAGACTGATTTGGGGAATAACGCCGGAGTAAATGGCGTTGCGTCTGAAGACTTTGGCATAACCACCCAGGGAGTAAACACCTTCCTGAATGCGCGCGCCACCGGAGTCAATCATGCCGATGATGGGTGAGCCGGTTTTGGCGGCAAGGTCCATCACACGACAAATTTTCTCAGCGTGCATTTCGCCCAATGAACCACCTTGAATGGTAAAGTCCTGAGCATAAACGTAAACTGTGCGTCCGTCAACAGTACCATAACCACATACAACACCATCGCCATAAGGCTCGTTCTCAGCGTGGTCACGGTGGCTGATAAGCGCGCCGATTTCTCTAAAGCTGCCTTCGTCAAGTAAAAGGTTGATGCGCTCACGAGCGGTTAAGCTGCCTTTTTCGTGTTGGCGGTCGATACGGGATTGACCACCACCGAGTTGCGCGGCTTCGCGTAAGCCTTGCAATTTTTCTAAACGGGGGTCTTTTTTAGTCATGCAATCTCCTTGCGATTAAAAATTTATTAGTCATTTGCCACTTGGACTTAATATGAACCGAGTAATATTGTATCATCAGTCCAGCCGTTTTTGGCTTTTTAAAGAGTGAAAGTTTTGATTGACCAGCGTTATTTTGCCGAAAAAAGCTCCGTTTCATGCCAAAATGACTATGTCGATGGTTATTAGCCAGAGAACTATAAAAACTTCGTAAATATCTCTCTATGGTTGTGATAATGTAAAATTTTCTGTTACAATTACGCGGCTTGAAAAAAGATAAATTCGCTCAAGTTGAATGGAGACTGATGGAAAAAGAATTAACTGTTGAAGAGAACACCGCGGTTGAAATGAACTATGTTCTTACCGTGGAAGGTGAAATTGCTGACGAAGGCACACTTGAATATTTGCAAGGGCATGGCAACATCATCGCTGGTCTTGAAAAAGGACTTGAAGGCGCGAAAGTTGGCGAGACCCGTAACGTGCATGTTTTAGCTGCTGACGCGTATGGCGAACATGATCCCAAACGTGTTTTGCCGGTGAACCGTAGCTCATTCCCCGAAGATTTTGAGTTTAAATTAGGCGAACCCATGCGTATTCGCGATGCCAGCGGGCTTGTTTTTCAAGCCATCCCTGTGGCACTCAGCGAAGACATTGTTGAGCTCGACCTGAACCACCCCATGGCCGGCAAAGATCTGGATTTTAGAGTAACCATTTTAAACATCCGACCCGCGACTGAAGAGGAAATTGCCAATGGCAGTTTGCACTTTGGCGGTTGTGCAGGTTGCAGCCAGGGCTGCGATGACCCCAGCACCTGTGGTGGATAGTACACCCTAAAAATGAGAATAAAAAGAGACTGTTCCTTATCGTGGCAACAGTCTCTTTTTTGAATGGTTTTTACGAATTTATATTACTGCATCTACCGTTTTTTCTATGCTTTTAATTTCGCCATGAGAATTTACAAGTTTTCTTTTTCTAAGAAGGAAAGAAAACACTAAAATAAACATGATGTTCAGAATCAAAACAATGATGCTTCCCTCAATTTTGGCATCTCCGCCGGATAACAATTCGTTCCCAGTAAATTCTGTCACACACAAATGCGGGTAATCATCCGCTAATACGACTCCACCCAGAACAATTCCCCCAACACAATTCCAAATGAAGTGCATTATTGTCGGAACAAGCAAAGATTGTGTGTATTCTAATACTATCGTCATCAATAAACTCATAGTAATAACATTCAACACTGGAACAAGACCTGCTTGAAAAGCGCCTCCATGCATAAAAGTAAAAAACGCTGTTGTGATTACGGTAGCAACAATAACGTTATAATCAGCTTTCAGCATTTGATAGAGGTGTCCTCTTACAAGTAGTTCTTGCATTGCCGCGTTAATAAACACAGAAATTACCCATAACCATAACTTCGGTACGGTATTACAGGCAATAATTTTCATTATTCCGGATATCACAAAGACAATTACCGGAATTCCTATCCAAAGAATTCCTAAAATCGTACCTGTTGTAATGTCTTTTAATGGTGATAAAACAATTTGTAGTTTTATTCTTTTCTTTTCAAACAGCCAAAACAACAGGGTAAAGCCCACAATTGCCAAAAGAGGAAGCAGTTCCGCCCAAAATCGCCAAACAGAAGCATCTAATGAATCAGAAACAGGGAATATACTTGCAACAAGTGCCCATCCTGTCAAAAAGACTATTACTTTCCCTGTTGTAATCAATATCTTCTTCATCTATATCTTCCGTCGCCTAACTGTCTGATTTTGAGCGGTATGCTTCCAAAGTAAAATATCTGGCAAGAAAATTTGTTATTCTTTATTTGACGTGGCTGCCTGGACAATCGCGCTAATCAAGCCAAATAACACACCCGCGATCGGCCAGATAATCCAGGATTTGTCCCAGCTGCTCGTAACAAAGCTCCAGGCAAGGTAGACAACCACAATCAAAATCCAATACGGTGAAGCCCAACGCTGCATTACCGATTCACTCTTTCGGCGTTCAGCTGTGTAGTCGCCTTCATTGAGCAGTTTGTCATAGGCGCTTTGAATTGCTCCACCGGAAATGAAAAGCCAAACACTAATGCCAATGATCAACAGCAAAAGACAAACTAAACTGACCAGCACGGCTTCATTATCTTCAAATAATACGCCTGCGACAGTTAGAGCAGCTACTGCCAGCAGAATCTGTCCCACGCCGATGGAAATCTTACGCATGAGCACCGGTCGATGGTTTTCTTTGGCTTTTTGAATGAGCATTTTGTTATGTGGGTCAAGTTTGACTACTTTCTTATCGAAAATCTTGTACTTTTCGTTTGCTATACCAGTCATAACGAAGAGATAAACCGCGAAAGCGATCAGGATAAAGAGAAGCCCAAGTCCAACGGCAAGGTAGACCTTGTTGGGTTCGTCGCCCCCTAAGACCTGGGAGAATATTCCTTCAGCATAGCTGGAAAAGAAAATAACAGAAATAACGCCAAGCATGATTGCAGCGACACCACCACCGATCATATTGGCAGCTTTTTTGGACTTTTCGATGAAGGTTTCACCTTCGGCAGCTGTAACGTAGACAAAATTGTCTTCGCTTGAGGCTTGCTGAAATTGGTTCGAAATGCCCAGTTCTTCAGCGAGTTCGCTAAGGTTGCCAAATTCGCTGATGACCTGCCCAACCGCTTCGTTATCAGAACGACCTTCGGCGCGCAGTTGATTGTATTTGTCCTCCATCATTTGCCCGAGCTCGGTTTTAGCGCGTTTGACTTCTTCGGTTTTGGGCAGATGAGCGAACATGTTATCTAAGTAATTGAAAATTGCGTCCATTTTATTTTTCTCCTATAAATGTTTATATTATTTTATGAATTGGTCAACAACTTTTTTGGTGATCAACCATTCGTCTTTTTTTAGTTGGTAATGGGTGTGCCCCTGGGGCGTTAGTTCATAGTAAGTGCGGGTCTTTCCACCGGTTTCAGTGCCTGCGAAAGAGCGTAAGTAACCGTTTTTCTCAAGCCGGTTGAAAGCTGAATAAAGCGTCGTTTCTTTCATCGTGTATAAACCCTGAGAGCGGTCGGAAATCTTGCGCGAGATTTCGTAGCCATAACTGGGCTCATCCATGAGTAAATACAAGATTATTATATCAGTATATCCTCTTATGACATCACTACTTATCATGTTTAAAATCCTTTCAAAAGTATTACGTCTGACGTTGTAACTACTATACCAGACGTAGTACGTCATGTCAAGTACTTTTTTGGGCAATTTCGGGTAATTTTTAAGGAACTTTTAGATTCAGCTAGGGAAATAGGCACTTTTTTACATTGAAAAGGCAAATATGCTGAAGAACTGTGCCAACTTAGAAATCATTCACGGTCAAAATGAACCTTTATGGTTGGGAAAAGCATTGCAAACGAGGGAATCCTCTTTCAGGATTTCTTATTTTTGTGTTTATCAAAATAGTAATGAAGTGACAAGCGTTGGTATTAAAAGGGTAGTATTGCAAGTAAAAGTAATCCTAAAATATTGCTAAGTAAATTACCAACAAGAGTATAAGCAACAGCTTTCCATTTGCTGTGTTCCTTAAGCGCGACTGTGAAAACAATCATTTCAACGAAAAAAACAATTACTACACCAAATATAAACTCAAAAAAGGTGCCAAAATTACTTCCAAGGATACCAATCCAGGTGTGTAAAACCGATTGTGTTATGAGATTCACAATGATACAGATAATCCAACTCCGTTTTTCGCGATAAGCAAACAGGAAAAACACGAGGAATTCAACAAGCAGTGTGAGAATTATTCGAATACTAATTGTAAGTGGCGTGCGCCATGCAGGATATTCTTCGGAGAGAGTTTGAGTTTTAAGGTCAAGTATATACTTTGTATCGTATTTTTCAAAGCTCTCATCAGGTAAAAAAAGTTCAAAACTGTATTCTTTTGACTCGACTATTAAAACACCATTACTATAGTGCTCAGTGCTATTTAAAAAGCGATAACCGACCATCTCGAAATTTGTTTCCCAGGCAACATTGTCTCGGTCCAAGAGCCTTGTCTCCGTAACAGAATCTTTGGTATAGCGAATAGTTAGCTCCAGGTCGGAGGGCGGGTTGATAACGACGATTTTTATATATGGAGTCGGATAAAACGCATTTACCATCACAGGGCAGGGCATGAAAAAAGCAAAGAGTAAAACAAAGACTAGGATGAGTAGAACCTTATTATTCATAGCACCGCCTTACTCATAACTCCCATTTTTAAAATGGCAGTATTGCAAGTAAAATATTTCCTAAAACAAGGCTAAGCAAATTGCCAAAAAAGGCATAACCAATAGCTTTCCATTTGTTTTGTTCCTTTAGTGCAAGTGCAAAAGTAATTAATTCAATGATAAAAACGACAATTGCGCCATACCAGAAGTAAATAATACTGTAGCCTGCAATTCCAATATACGTAATACCAATATACAAAGCGCTTTGAGTTATCAGGTTCGTAATTAGAAAGACAAGCCAACTCCGTTTTTCGCGATAGCCAAAGAAATAGAACACAATACCTTCAAGGAGCAATGTGACGATTATCTGAAGTCCAACTGAAACAGGTATTTGCCAGGCAGGCTTTCCTTCAGTAAGGGTTTTAGATTTGAGATCAAGCGTATAAAGCATATCGAACTTATAGAAGATCTCATCGGGTAAAGGAAGTTCAAAGTTGTAGTCTTTTGACTCGACAATTAACACGCCATTACTATAGAGCTTATAGTCACGCCAAAAGTAATAATCCATGAGACGGAATTTCGATTCCCATGCAACATCTTTTCGCTGGAAAAGTTTTGTTTCAGTGACAGAACCTTTGGTATAGCGGGCAGACAACTCGAGATCGGAAGGCGCGTTGATTACGACAATTGTGACTATGTAAGGTGGAGCTACGTCTGCCTTTGCTGGGCGTGGCATTAATGCAGAGAAAATCAATACAAAAAGTAAGATAAAAACAACTTTGTTTTTCATGGTGCTACCTTTCTGATGATTGTCGTCACCTGATTAAAACTTAGCTATGAGATGAAGCTTGCATTAATTTTATCATCATTCGATGTTATCGAATTCAGCTTAAATTCACTAAAAACAAAAGAGCCTCTATCGTTTTGAGGCTCGTGATAAAAGTTAATTTTAAAAGGTCTTTGTTTCGTGAAAACGTAATGGGCTTGGGGATAGGCCTTGATTTCTAAGCAGCAGCCACTAACTCAGCAATCTTTACGATCACATCCCTCGATTTTTCGAGACCAGTCACGGAGAGGTACTCCAGGGGACCGTGCCCGTTATGTCCGCCATAGAAAACGTTGGGTGTGGGCAAGCCCATAAAGCTCAGACGGCTGCCATCCGTTCCACCGCGGATGGGGATTTCAATTGGCTCAATACCCTCCGCGCGGTATGCCTGGCGGGCGAGTTCAAGCACTTCGGGGTGTTCTTTGAGCACTTCGCCCATATTGAAGTATTGATCCTTGATTTCCAGTTCCAGAACATCTTGACCGTATTTGCTTTGCAGATAGGCGGCGGCATCGCGCACGATTTGTTTTTTGACTTCAAAAAGGGCTTTATCGTGATCGCGTATGATGTAATCGAGTTGCGCAGCTTCGGTCAGGCCGGACATTTGCGTAAGGTGAATGAAACCTTCGCGTTTTTCGGTGTGTTCAGGGCGGTCAAAGAGGGGCATAAGGGATTGGAATTCCATAGCCACCAAGTTGGCATTGCGCATCACACCTTTGGCAGTGCCGGGATGCACACTGATGCCTTTGAATTTCAGGCGCGCGTTGGCTGCGTTGAAGCTTTCCCACTCCAACTCGCCTTTTTCGCCACCATCGATGGTGTAGGCAAAATCCGCGCCAAATTTCTGCACGTCAAAAAATGCCACGCCGGCACCAACTTCTTCGTCGGGGGTGAAACCAACGCGAATACGTCCATGTTTGACCTCTGGGTTAGCGATAAGATAACGCATGGCATCCATAATGGCGGCGATGCCGGCTTTGTCGTCCGCGCCAAGTAAGGTGGTACCATCGGTGACCACGAGGCTCTCGCCTTTGTATTTGAGAAGGTCAGGGAAAACATCTGGTGACAGAATGATGTTTTCCGCCTCATTCAGGATGATGTCCAGACCATCATAATTTTCGATAACACGCGCTTTAACGTTTTCACCGGACGCATCCGGGCTGGTGTCCATATGAGCGATGAAGCCAACAACGGGACAGTCATGCTCAATATTGGCAGGCAGGGTGGCTGTTACATAGCCGTATTGGTCAAGATCAACATCGCTCATGCCGAGTTCGCGAAGTTCTTTTTCAAGAAGGCGTGCCAGGTTGAGTTGTTTGGCGGTGCTGGGATAAGTTTCGGCGTCGTGTTGGGATTGTGTATCAATTTTGGTGTAGCGTAAAAAGCGTTCGAGTAGGGTGGTCATGGTATCTCCTTTTGTTTACCTAAATATTTTATCATGAGGCTCAACGGGTTGCTGATAATAATTAATAATATGGCATATGGCACTTTTTTCTCTTTAGCAAGTGGTAAAATTTTGGGTATGAATGCAAAAAATAGAAACATCCTTTTTGCTATTATCATGGTCTTAGTGATCACCTTTTTGGCTTTTGCTTTGCCACGTTTATTGGCCAGGTCAAAGAATAAAACGATTATCGAACCAGACATATTGTCAGGTTTAGGCAAGAATGCCACATACGAAATTGTGAATACCTATCCCCATGATCCCAATTGTTATACCCAGGGTTTGGTTTACGAGGCTGGCTTGCTTTACGAAAGCTGTGGGCTGTATGGCCAGTCGCGTTTGCGCGTAGCCAAACTGGAGGATGGCGTTAGTCTGCGCGAGATAAGTATTCACGACAAGTATTTCGCGGAAGGATTGGTGTTGCTGGATAACCAACTAACCATGCTCACCTGGCGGGAAGGTACCGCGTTTGTTTATCAAAAAGATAATTTCGAGCAAATAAGCACTTTTAATTACAGCACCGAAGGCTGGGGTTTAACCACGGATGGCAAGGCACTCATCATGTCGGATGGCTCAAATACGCTTTACTGGATGGATCCCAAGAGCGGTTTGGTGGTAAATGAGCTACACGTTACTTTGGACGGTTACCCAATGAGCCAGTTGAACGAGCTGGAGTTTGTCAACGGTGAGATTTTGGCCAATGTCTACCTGACTGATACGATCTTACGCATTGATCCTGTTAGTGGGGAAGTGCTGACCCAAATTGATTTATCTGGCTTAATGCCTGAAGCAAACAAGGCTAAATTAGGCGAGGTGCTCAATGGCATCGCCTGGGATAAAGAGGGTGGGCGTCTGTTTGTGACCGGTAAAAACTGGGACGTGCTCTATGAGATTCAGCTTGTCCCCTTGGGTTCTCAATAGAAAAGCTTACAAATAAATGACCTGTTGCGAGAGGGCGTAAAGACGCGCGTCGCGCAACGCGGTTAAAGTTTCTGTCAGGTAGTCGGGCCCGCTGCCTTCCATGCAAATGCCCATGCTTAGATTGGCGCATACTGTGGCGTGCACGATGTCGTAGCTCTTGCGGTAATTGTATAAAAAAGCGCCATCAAAAGCGTTTAAGCCGCCTGTGGGATCAACTATGCTTCCTGCCCAAGCCGGCACGATGAAGCGTTTGTTTTCAACCCGGTCATAGACCCACGCCGCGCCATCCTTGCTGTTGATAATCAGGTACTCGGGACCATAGCTGGCGAGTATGCGGGCAATTTCCCAGAGGTCAACGCTTCGTCCCTGAAACAGTCTGAGCGCTTGCTTTTCGCTGAGCATGAAGATGCTGAGTTCGGAGATGAGGTTGCGCATTTCTTCCCAAAAGGCGGGATCCATATAGCAATCCGTGGCGCGCATGGAAAGGGTTTGAATCATCCCTCCCCGTAGCACACTGGGCAAAATTTTGTGGGAAACAAAGTCGATGGGGCAAATGTGGGCGGCGTTGGCTTCAAGAAAAGCGCGGGGGATATCGGTGACACGGAAGGTGTAAGGCAGGTAGTCGGTTTTGCTGCAATAACGCCGGGTATCGGGCTCGTAATTGAAAAGCTCCTCGGGGAATGGAAGCTGTCGTTCTGCAAAGTGGGTGAGCGGGTTTTCATAGCTGATCTTATAGCCTTCGCTGTAGGCGACAAAAAAACGCGCGTCAAAACTTTCGTCCGTTTGGATGATTCCGCGCAAGTCAAAGCCCATGATTTCGAGCGGTTTAAGCCAGTCTAATGGGTAATCGGGATTGACACGACTCACCAGCCCGGCATTGCCACCCCACATTGCCATCGCGCTGGCGGTGTAGGGCAAATTACCACCCAATTGGTTGACGCGAGCTGGTCCTTGAACCGGCAGGATGTATTCACGCTGCAAGCGTCCGATGATGAGGTTTTCAACTAACTGTATCTCGTGGCTGTATGGCATAGGGAAATTATACGCTTAATGATGTGTGTTTGGTGGGAGTAAGCGAACGAATTTGATTTGTGCAGGGCTGTAATTCAACATAACCGTGGTCAGGACAGCATGGCGGAACAGTCCTTAGGCGAAATGTACATCACAGATGTCATAGCTGTTTGGAGACAAAAAAGCCTGGCGGAATCTGAGCCAGGCTATATCAAATTCATTTTAATGGGTAGAATTAAAAACTGTCAGGCTCTTCAAAACCATCATCCTCTTCGTCGAATTCTTCTGAGAATTCGTCGTCATCATCATATTCATCATCGTCGTCAACATAGCGTTCCCATTCTTCCATGTCCATGGGCGTTTTGAAGAAGTCTTCATCCTCATCTTCATCATCGAATTCGTCTTCTTCAGCTTCGTCGCCTCTGCCATGTGAGGGCTTATCAATGAGGAAGCTTGCCATTTTGGGATCTTCGCTGCCAAACATTTCGAGATACTCGATTGAATCCTCGATGAGTTCGATTTCGTCTTCATCATCGGTGACGTTGGCGAAGTGTTCAAGGCGTTCAATGACCTCATCGCCACCGATCTGCGAAAGCGCCCAGATGACTTCCTGGCGCACGTCATAGTCGGTGTGGAGATTGAGCATTTTAAACAAAAGCTTACGCGCGCGATGGATGCCCAAAAGCCCCGCGGCATGCACGGCCTGGGCGAGGATAATTGGGTTTTCATGGTCAAAGTAATCGATCACGGTTTGGTCCCAGCTGTTATCCATGCTGCGACCGATGGCAAGAAGCGCGCTTTCTGTCCAATAAACCTGTTCCAAAGCCAGAGCGCGCAAAATCATGTCTTTGAGCTCGGGTTTATCACAGTAGCCCAGGGTTTCCAAAACACGGCGACGCACAAGGTCTGAGCGGTCCTGTTCGTAGGCTTCCAAGAGCGCGTTTTGGATTTTGCTTTGGACGGTCTCATCAAGTTCTTCAAGCGCGCAGAGATAGAAATAAGGGACGAGAGCATTGGCAGCGGCAGCGCGTAAGTTTTCTTTGCGCGATTTATCTTTCAAAAACGCGATGTAGCGGTCGATTAAATGTTTGTCATCAGCCTCAAAGAGTAGGTCGATGGCAGCAATCACCACGTCATCATCGGTGTCTTCCAGTCCAACTTTGCCAGCTGCTTCAAAGAGCTGCAAAGGATCTAAATCGGCTAATTCTGCCAGCCCCACCATTAGCGCGCGGCGACGTTCGACCTGGAGCGATAACCAGCTATCGCGCAGGGTGGAAATGCTTGCCGAATCGAGATCCGAAAAATGCAGCAGAAACTTGGGCGAGAAGGGGATAGCGTCTTCCCGTAATTGGGTGATGAGTTTCTCGATGGGGGTGATGGTTAGCATGGTGCCTCCTTAACGTAGCACGATGGGGTTTAAGAAATCTCTAAAGGTGATGAAAATCATCAGCGCGATGAGCAGGAAGAAGAAAACCGTGTTGATGGCGTTGGCAACGCGTTGGGGGATTTTTTTACGCGTGATGGCTTCGATGAGCACGAAGAGAATTTGTCCGCCATCCAGGGCTGGGATGGGCAAAAGGTTGGTGATTCCCACCGCGATGCTGACCACTGAGAGCAAAGAAAGGCGCATGATAGGCAGCGCGTTGTTGGTCATTTGGTCAGCTTCTTCGGCATAGGCGAACATGTCGTAAATGCCTTTTATACCCACCAGGCGCGCTTCTTCGGGTTTGATAGCACCCTGAATGAGTTTGACGGGCAAGGTGACCGTTGTTTTTACCTGTTCCCAGAAAGTAGCAAAAGCGTTTTTAAGCGTATCGCCAAACCTGGCAGGGAGTTTGGGGTTATCCATGACGATGCCAATGGCGCCTTCGCCTTCAGGCGGATTCTGGCGTGGGATGAGAGAAGTGGTTATTTCCTGTGAGTTACGCAGAAGCACTATCTCGATTTCCTGTTCAAGATTGGCTTGAATTTGTTGGCTAAGCGTCTCGGTACTGTTAATCTTTACACCATCAATGGTTTTAAAGATGTCGTTAACTTGCAGCCCGGCCAAATCAGCAGGTGAATTGGGAGCGACGTCAGCAATAATGACACGGGTGGGGTCAGGGTTGCCAAGCGCGTTGAACATAATCACGAGCACAATAATACCCAGAACGAAGTTCATCAGAGCGCCAGCTACGAGGATAAGAAAGCGTTTCCATTTTGGCGCCTGGGTAATGCCGCCAATAATACCTGAGTCGACTGTTTTGGTTTTTTGTTCGCTGACTTCGGGTTCGATGATGACATCAGGTTCGCCAACAGCATCTTCAACGATGACCGCTTTTGCGGTGATAGATGACTCTTCAGTATCTTCATTAGGCACTTCCTCTTCAAAGCGCACAAAGCCGCCAAAGGGAATCGCATTTAAGGTAAAGTCCGTGCCACGCCATCTGAAAAGTCTCATGAGTTTGGGTGGATAACCAAAGCCGAATTCTGCTACGGGGATACCTAAAATAACAGCCATCAAATAATGACCGAGTTCATGCACGAAAATGATCAATCCGAAAACAAACACGAATTGAATGATTGTCCAAAGTGATTCCATAATATCTCCTGAGGAGTTATTATACCTACTTTATTTTTTGGTATATAATCTGGTGGAAACTTTTTACATAATTCTTATTCTATAACTTTGCAATATGATATAGTTAAGCGGATATTATAACGGAGGTTTATATGACAACAAAAATTGGTATTAGTGGTTTTGGACGAATTGGACGTCTGGTCGCACGCGCTGCGATTATGGATCCGGAAGTCGAACTCGTCGCCATTAACTCAACTGCAGACCCGGAAAACACCGCGCGTCTCTTTAAGTATGATTCAACCCATGGCACTTTTCAAGGTGATGTGAGCTTTGATGACTCACACCTGATTGTGAATGGCAAGTCAATCCCGCTTTTCTGCGACCGTGACCCAAAGAACCTGAAATGGGGTCTTTACGGCACTGAAATCGTGATCGACTCAACCGGTGCGTTCCGCACCATTGAAACAGCCGGCGCTCACCTGGGCGATACCGTTAAGAAGGTAATCATCACCGCGCCAAGCTCAGACGCGCAAATGATTGTGATGGGTGTGAACCAGGAAGCTTATGACCCCAGCCAGCCTGTGGTCTCAAATGCCAGCTGTACAACCAACTGTTTAGCGCCAGTTACCAAGGTCATTCACGAGAACTTCACCATTGAAGCCGCCGCGATGACAACCGTGCACGCTTTCACGAACGATCAGAACAACCTTGACAACCGCCATAAAGACCCACGACGCGCGCGTGGTTGTACCCAAAGCATTGTGCCTACCTCAACAGGCGCTGCAAAGGCGATGGGTAAGGTTATCCCCGCTTTGAATGGCAAGATGAACGGTTTTTCTGTTCGCGTTCCTACCCCGAACGTTTCCCTGGTGGATGTTGTTTTCCAACTTAAGGAAAGCCCCAGTGTGGAAGAAGTCAATGCTCTGCTCAAAGCTGCCGCTGAAGGCGAACTTAAGGGCATCATGGGCTTCAGTGACGAACCCCTGGTTTCAATCGACTATAATGGCGATTCCCGCTCCAGTATCGTGGACGGTCTTTCAACCATGAAGGTCGGCGAGCACCTCATTAAAGTTGTTGCCTGGTACGATAACGAATGGGGTTACAGCGTTCGCTGTGTGGATTTGGCGAAGTACATCGGCAAACACTAAACCTTAGAAACAATTAGACAATTAGACAATTGAAGCGGTTATATCCGGAAAAATCGGATATAATCGCTTCGTTATGAATATTGAAGAATTAACCGCTAAGATGAACGCGCTTGTGGCACATCACAGATGGTATGACCCTGACTCGCCAAAAAAGCAGTTGCCGCGAAATTTGGCGATCTCGCTTAGTCTGGAAGCTGCCGAAGTATTGGAGCATTACCAGTGGGGTGATGAAAGCGCGGATAAAGAAGCCCTGGCTGGCGAATTGGCTGACGTGGCTCTTTATCTTTTGCAACTGGCACATGTCGAAGGCATTGACCTGGAGCAAGCGATACTTGATACCCTCGCGCGAAACTGGGACCGACAATGGACTGATGAAAAGGATACCGAATAATGATAGTAGCAGTATTTGGAAGTGCTTCACCTAAACCCGGTGACAAGCTTTATCAACTGGCGTTTGATTTGGGGCAGGTTTTGGGCAAGGCAGGTTATCAGGTCATGACCGGTGGCTATTGTGGCACCATGGAGGCCACATGCAAAGGCGCGCGACAAACCGCGAGCGTTCATACGATTGGTGTGACCTGCGATGAAATTGAGGCTTATCGCCCAGGCAGCGCGAACGCTTATGTTCTTGAAGAAGTACGCACCCAAACTTTGAGCGAACGCATTGATTACATGATTCGCCATGCAGATGCCTTTATCGCCTTGCAGGGTGGCGTTGGCACATTGGCGGAAATTATGCTGACTTATAATATGATGATTATCGGTGCCATTGAGCGCAAACCTTTTGTTTTGATTGGTGAGTCCTGGGCATCACTCGGAGCGCACTTTTTTGAGGAGCTTGCAGGACATGTGCCGGCATTCGCGAAGGAATTATTAATATTTGTGGACACTGTTGATGAGGCAGTGTTGGCATTAAAAGACAGGAATAAAGAGTAGAAGATGGAAAATTTGAAACTGACAAGCAGAGATGAAAATTATTCAGAATGGTATAACCAATTAGTGTTGCGCGCCGAATTGGCTGATTACGCGCCTGTGCGGGGCTGTATGGTTGTGCGACCATATGGCTGGGCATTGTGGGAGAATATTCAGGCAGCCCTGGATAAACGCTTCAAGGAAACCGGTCATGTGAATGCCGCTTTTCCGATGCTGATTCCCGAATCCTACATGACCAAAGAAGCTGAGCATGTTGAAGGTTTCGCGCCAGAGTTGGCGGTGGTGACCCACGCGGGTGGTTCTAAACTTGAGGAACCTTATGTTTTGCGCCCAACCTCCGAAACCATTATTGGCACGATGTACTCTAAGTGGATTCAGTCCTATCGCGACTTGCCGGTTTTGATGAACCAATGGGCAAATGTCATTCGCTGGGAAATGCGCACGCGTCTCTTCTTGCGTACAACTGAGTTTTACTGGCAGGAAGGTCATACCGCCCATGCCACCTATGAGGAAGCTGAAGAGGAAACCCTCAGAATGTTAGGCGTTTATACCGACTTCTGCTACAACGAAGCAGCTATGCCGGTTATGCCGGGCCGCAAATCAGAGAATGAAAAATTCGCCGGCGCCCTGGCGACCTATTCCATCGAAGCCATGATGGGCGATACCAAGGCATTGCAAGCAGGCACCTCGCACTTTTTGGGTCAAAACTTTGCCAAGGCTTTTGATATCAAATTCCTCGACCAAAACAACGAACTGCAATACTGCTGGACGACCTCATGGGGCGTTACCACACGCCTGATTGGCGCGATGGTGATGATCCATGGCGATGACCAGGGTTTGGTTTTGCCACCCCGTTTGGCACCTATCCAGGTGGTGGTTGTACCCATCTTCCGCAAAGACAGTGAAAAAGAAGCTGTTTTAGCGATGGTTGAAAAGGTCCGCGCTGGCTTGAAAGCGAACAATATCCGTGTGCATGTGGATGACCGCGATGGACTGACACCCGGCTTCAAATATCACGACTGGGAGCTCAGAGGTGTGCCATTGCGCATCGAGATTGGTCCCAAAGACGTTGAAAAGAATAGCCTGGCGTTCGCGCGCCGCGATATCCCTGGACGTGAGGGTAAAAGCTTTGTTTCAATGGACGGATTTGAGCAAACCGTGGCGGATATGTTGGTCACAATCCAGGATAATATGCTCGCCAAAGCGATTGCTTTCCGAGACGCGCATATTTTTGAAGTGGATAATTACGAAGACTTCAAGGATGTTGTTGACAATAAAGGCTGGGCCAAAGTCTGGTGGTACGCTGATAATGAAAATGAAGAGTTGATCAAGAGCGAAACCAAAGCCAAACTGCTCAATTTCGCCGAAACGGAAGGCGAAGGCATCTGCTTTTACTCCGGACGAAAAACCAACACGCAGGTCTTTTTCGCGAAGACTTACTAAACGGTTTACTTTGAAGGTGAAAGAGGCTGAGCGAATCAGCCTCTTTTTTTGTCTTGGTTGATCGTGGAGTTCTGAGGTGGCAAGTGTCGATTTATCGGGATAGTGAATAGGCTTATGGTGTTCTTGATTTAATCCGTTCTATTGCGAACTTTGCGGTTTCGCGAATATCACGCATTCTGCTTGTCGTATGTTGCTCTAATAAATAGATATCTTTTTCAGTTCCGATTCTCCCAAGCGCGGCATTTGCATATTCGATTTCATACTTATAGGCTTTTGTGTCGGTTTGGTTAATATAATATGCAAGCATTTCTATACTTTCCGCTGTTGCAGAAGCTCCAAGTGCTCTAATCGCGCTCTGACGTATTTGCCACTTATCATTCAATGCGAGCGCGATAATGGGTTTTACTGAAAATTCCGCTGGAATAGTCAAATCTGAAATTCTGTCCAGCATTTGTGAGAGGATATATTTGTCATTTTCTTTTTCCAAACACTTAAGAAAGAAAGCAATGTATTCATCTAAAGGTGTGTTCAGCAGAAGTTTTCCTAAAATAAAATATGCTGAATCACGCATTTCCTTCTCTTTTGGCTTTGAATGCGACAGAATGAACTCTTTAAGGATTGAGTAGAAAATCGGATCTTTGAGCTTCTCTGCCTCTCGACATGCTTTCCACCTGACCGATTCATCGGAGCTTGTTAATCTATCCTCTTTTTTACTCATCCTCCCAATAAGTTCTTCAATATATTCTTGTGCCATACAGCAATCTCCTGACCAATTTCCGACCCGGTACTATTTATTATAGCTTAGCGAAGTGCATTGTTACATATCGTTTATATTCTTTTCAATTACGGATTTAGGAAAAAACAGCCTTTTTTATGGCCAGTAAAACCTGGATACTGATGTCATTTTGCATTGTTATTACATCTTTCCCTGAGCAAGAATCAGCTATAATTTGGCTATGGTCGCGATCAATCTCAATCGATTAGAAAATCAACTACAAGCCTTACAAGAGAAGTTTGCCGAACCTGAAGCTTTTCGCGAGGGTTTGCATCGGTTTTTTTCTTTTTATCATCAATATTCCCGCCGAAAACACGAAGATTCTATCCCGAAGAGCTTCATGCGCCAGTATGACTTGCCTGTTCAGATTGTTCCGCAACTCGAACTCTCCCTAAAGCAGCTTGCCAAAAGTCATTGTGAGCAAAGTTTTGCACTCATTGAAGAACTTTGGAAAGACGATTTTTTTGAAGCGCGGGATTTGGCTTGTTTCATCCTGGGTCAGCAAGCAGAAAGCGAAGCGGAGCGGGTTATCACCCAAATTGAAAGCTGGCTCGCTCAGGCGCAAGACAGGGCGGTGGTAGCATCGATTTTTAGAAAAGCCTGCCAGGGATTACTGGATTTCGCGCCAAAGCAGTTTATTGGACTTACCGGGAGATTATTGGCGTCGAAAGACCTCCGCCAACAAGGCCATGGTTTGATGGCTTTGGGTTTTTTTCTGCCAAAGGCGCAGCATAACGATTTGCCAACAATTTATAGTATGGTACGCCCATATATCGCGCATTCTGATTTGCAACTGCAAAGCCGATTAGCGGAATTGGTGAACGAGCTGGTTAAGCAATCACCGGGCGAGGTGGCGTATCTTTTGAAAGAAGTATTATCCGATACCGAAGGGGCTGAGATTGAACAACGCTTGCGCTCTTATCTAAGTTTTTTTGACGATAATTACGCTATCGGAATCCAGGAAGCTATTAAAAACCATGCTACGCTTCGGGCAAAAAGGTTAAAATCCGTCGGTAATTAATGACCCCAAAAAATGGCTTTTGTAAAATCAAGTACACTCATAGCATGAAGTCTCTAAGGCGAATTCTTTTTATCGTCGTTGTATTGGGTTTGATGCTTATCGTGGGGTGCGAAGCGCGCGCCGAGCTCCAGGATGAGCCTGTTGAAAAGCAAGCTGAATCGGTGGACTTACCTAAACCAGTCATTCAAGTTACGACTGGACCAAGCCCTGTTATGGTTAGTCAGACAGCAGAACCTACACCTGAGCCGAGCCCTTACCCGATGGAAGACCTAAAAGTGAGCGAGACTATTGAGATAACTCCAACCGTAAAGGTAGGTTATCCCGAGTCGCATTACATAACGAATATTGGAGGGCATTCGCAGTACTATTATCTGAGTTGTGAATCGAGCGCGGCGGTGGATTGGGCATGGTTTTTTGGGGTGAACATTTATGAGTCGACTTTTCAGGCGGATATGCCTCGATCAGATAATCCCGATTTAGGCTACGTGGGCGATTTTACCACACGCAAATGGGGGCAAATTCCACCCTATTCCTATGGCGTGCATGCTGCGCCAATCGCGGAGGCTTTACGCGCTTATGATTTGCCCGCTGTCGCTGTGAAGGGCTATACGCTGAATGAGGTCAAGCAAAAACTCGCGGAAGATAAACCCATCATCGCCTGGATTATTGGAAATTTGGAGTACAGCGAGCCGGTAGAGTACGTTGATAAGGCGGGAAACACGGTCATCGTCGCGCCCTATGAGCATGTGGTTATTCTTACAGGGTACAACGCGAAGAGTATTCGATATATGAATAACGGGAAGTTTTTTGACGCACCCACAGAGGTCTTTTTAACCTCCTGGGGTGTTTTGGGGAATATGGTTGTTATTCATGAATAAGAACTAGATTATTTTGCAAAAAAAGTAAGTAGTTGGTATATTTTTCATACATTAATTAGAGGGAGGCACTTCATCAATGAAAGCTAAACGTAGGACTATTGTTTACTATGTAAAGAAACATTTATTTCATTTTTTGATTCTGATATTTAGTGCTGTCATTCTATCTTTTTTAAGCCTTGCGCCTATTCCTTTGTTAGGGAAATTAACTGACATTCTTAGCACAAAACAAGCAGTTTATATTTCATTCTTTGGACTAAAGTATGAATTAGATATTTGGCGGTGTTTCTTCCTAATTGGTTTTTGTATCTTTCTAAATTCAATGGGTCTTAATTTCTTCGGACAGTCCGTTAGTAAGTTCAGCAACAATATTATGTATGAGATCCGTAATGATGCTTTGAGTTGGATCTTGCAAGACTCGGTTAAAGATAATAATTCAGATAATGAGGGCGAATATATATCCAGGTTTATCACTGATGTAAAATCTGTGACGCGCTTATTAACTGGTCCTATTAATGGTTTTTTGATTTCAATATTGAAATTCTTTTGGGCGGTTGGGATCTTATTAAAGTGGGATATCACGATTGGTCTTCTGTCATTAATCGTTGTTCCACCACTTTATTACTTGAGTATATGGATTGCACGTGAAAACAAAGCTCTCACCCAAGAGAGCAGAAAACAGGAATCATTGATTACACAAAATTTGGCAGACCTTCTATATAATTCAAAGGTACTCTCTATATTTTCATCTTTAAAACACGAAGTTGCCCGCATTGATCCTGAATTGGATGGTCAAAGGCGCATTGATAATAAAATAATTCAAAAGTATTCTACATATTGGCAATTAGTTCATGTGCTAAATACGATAGGTCTACTTATTGTCTTGCTTTTTGTGATATTTGATATTATTTTTGGGAAACTTTCTCCTGGAAATCTTGTAACGGCTTTTCTTTTTGTCAAAAATATCTACGACCCGATTATTCTCATTAGTCGCTATGTAACGGAGATGACCAGCGCTTCGGTTTCGCTTTCTCGTGTCTTTGAACTCGAGCCTATTGAGGTTGAATAAAACTATGAAAAAATTGAGTTTCCATAACATCAAGTATTCTATAGGTGGAGAAAAGATTTATAAAATAAATGACATGGAATTAGAACCTGGTTGTGTTTATCTGATTTCAGGTGAAAGTGGTTCTGGGAAAACAACTTTTATAAATGTAGTTCTTGGCTTTGTGCCTTTGATTTCCGGGCGGGTAACGATAGGCGATTCTAACAATCAATCTGAAAATTGGCTAAGTTATTTTTCTGTACAGTTTCAAAACCACCAAATCCTAAACAGAAACCTGGTTGATAACATTTCTATGGGAGGAAAAATTGATCAAGAGAAACTGGATTATTACATCAAAATGATGAGGCTGGAATCCTTAAATAGCGGAATATGTTTCGGTAATCGTGGCGAAAAAATTTCTGGAGGAGAGAAAAGACGCATCGCTATCGCACGGGCATTATATAGATCTGCTTTTATATACATATTTGACGAGCCAACAAATGATTTAGACCAAGAAATGGTTTCTAACATTTTGCAATTAATAGAAGAAAAGAAGCCCGGTAACATAGTCATTATAGCGAGCCATGATCCAAGAGTTTTTGCTATTTCAGATTCCACCATCCATTTTTGACCATCTGTTTTCTTGTTTTGACTTTAGTTGTAAAATGGCTCTTGGTGTCGAATGAAAATTTGACTATTCCACTCTCAGCGGGTATCATTGACGATTGCCGGAAATTCCAGCCGGTAAAATATATTGGACGAGGGTAACCCCATGAAGGAGGGGTGAGAGGCGTCCGGAGGAAAAATGACAACACATCAAGAAATTATTATCAAAGCTGAAAAGCGACAAGTTACCGGTAAAAAGGTGAAAGCCTTACGCCGACAGGGCATCCTGCCCGGTGTTATTTACGGTCACAAAACTGAACCTATTGCCATTCAAATGGATGCCCACAGCACTGGGCTGATTATGGGTAAATTGACTGGTACCAGCATCGTCACCCTGGTTGTTGACGGAAAAAAACATACAGCTATTGTGCGTGACCGCCAGCGCGACGTCATCTACGAAGAGTTGATGCACGTTGACTTCCTTGAGATTTCACTCAAAGAGCTCCTGCGCGCGACTGTGGCCATTGAGTTGGTTGGCGAAGCCCCTGTTTTGAAACTTGGCGACGCAATTCTCAACCATGTTTTGACTGAGCTCGATATCGAAGCCTTGCCAATGGATCTTCCTGAACGTATCGAAGTCGATATCAGCAGCATTGAAACCGCAGAAGATACCATCACTGTTGCAGACCTCAATCTTGGCGATAAAATCACCATTCATACTCCTGGCGACGAAGTTATCGTTACTGTTGGCTTCGCTTCTGCTGAGGTTGAAGAAGGTGAATTGGCTGAAGGTGCCGCGGAACCCGAAGTTATCTCCGCCCGTGAATCAGAGGACGAAGAATAGTCCCGTACCAATAAAAAGTCTAATTATAAAAAGCCACTTTTCGCAAGTGGCTTTTTGCTTATCTATGAGCTAAGCGATTTAGCGTGCTTAGGAGTTCAGTCTTCCAGAATTTTCAGGAATGCCAAAATGACTTGGGCGGTAATGCCCCAAATGAGTTCGCCATCGTAGCGTTTGAAGTAAAGGACGGGGTGCGTTTTGCCTTCGTGATGGTAGTCTTGGTAGTAGCGATTGGCGGGATTTTTGAGGAATGAAAGAGGCACGATAAACGCGCGGGCAACTTCTTCAGGTCTCAAAAAAAGTTCCTGAGGCCATGAAATAATGCCTACGACAGGGGTGAGTTCAAAGTGGGATATCGTGCCAAAGCTTGGCATGGTGCCAAGAACGGTGACGCTCTCGGGTAAAAGGCTGATTTCTTCAAAACTTTCGCGCAAGGCGGTTTGGATAAGGTCTGCGTCGTCTTCTTCCCAGGCACCGCCAGGAAAGGCTACCTGTCCGGGGTGACTCCAGAGTTTTTCCGTTCGTCGGGTCAGTAAAAGATGCCACTCACCATTGTGGCATAAAAGTGGAATGAGTACTGCCGCGGGATAAAGCGCTTCGTTGAACTGCAGGCGATTATCGATGATAGGACCTAGCGTTTGTGCAAGGTGTTTGGCGAGGTGCTCGGTGAGATCAGATGGTAACCCCAAACAAGCACTGAGAACTTGTTTAATCGAGTTCGGTGTTGTCATCAGAGGCGGATTCTTGTTCATAGTCATCGTCGCCCGCGAGGCGATCGACTTTGCGCCCGAAAATGAGAAAGCCGGTATGCGCGACCATGCGGTCAACTGGTCGAAGGCGCATCCAATCACTTTTATAGAAGCGTTGTAGAATTTCGCTCACCTCAACCATGGCAAAATTCTGTTCTTTTAAGGCTTTTAGGATTAGTTCCACCTGATTGAAAGTCGGCAAAATCATGCCCAATGTGCCCCCACCGCGCAAACTTTGGCGCACGTGGTCCAGGTAGTCCTGTGGGTTGGGCAAATCGAGGATAATCGCATCCAGATTCCGTTCTTCAAAGCCTTCTTCAGCATGGCCAATTTTAAACTCAACGCGATTTTGTAACCTGAATTTGGTCAGGTTCTTGATGGCGAGAGACTGGATTTCCGTTTTGCGCTCATAGGAGTACACACGGCCTGTGTCGCCTACCATATATGCCAAAGCGGTCGTCAGCCCGCCCGAGCCAGTGCCACACTCCAAAACCCGCTTACCGGGGCCAATACCCATGTAGAACAATATATAGCTGATTTCTTTCGGGTACATGATTTGTGTACCGCGTTTGAGCCCTTTGATGAGGTCGCCAAGGCTGGGTTGCAACAAGTAAAAGGGGTTGCCCTTGTGTGATTCAAGACGTGTTCCCCAGGGTGTGCCGATGATGTCATCGTGGCGGATGATGCCCCGATGGGTTTGCAGCACCGCGCCAGCCTCAAGCACGATGAGGTGGCTGCGGTGTCCGGTGCCCTGGAGTTGGACGAGGTCGCCTTCCTTGGCGAAATTACTATCGGTAAATATGGCAGGTGATGTCATGTTAGTCCTGGGGTTGAACATTGGTAAACCAATGTCCTAAAAATAAGAAGACGAGGCTACCCACAATACCACCAGCCATTTGCACGCCGCCAACGTTCATAAAAGCGATGTCATAATGCTGGAAGACCAAATGTCCCAAATAAAAACCAACCCAACTGAGTACCAAATACAAAATCAGTCGGCCAAAACCCCCATCACGCCATAGATGGAACAACGCTCCAAAAAGTGAAGCGAGCAGCCATCCAAAAAAGAATGAAGTGATGTTCATGTACTCCTCTAAATCTTAGACCTTGCCGAAGCGAAGAGGCAAGTCCTGTGTTCGTTTCTTATCCTATTCAATGATAACATTATTGCCCGATTATAAACGATTTGAGCTTATAAGAAATGTTCATGGTATATTTTAGGCATGTTTGCAGATACCCATTGTCATTTGGACGACCGTCGTTTTGAAGGTGATTTAGCTGAGGTGATTAGCCGTGCTAAGGACGCGGGACTGGTGCTGATGATTAATTCCGGGGCAGATATGGCTTCTTCTGAAGCCTCAGTACAGCTTGCCAGACAAAACGAGGGCTTTATTTTTGCTAATATCGGTTTGCACCCAAACCGTATCAATGAGCTTAACGCGCAGTCTCTAAAGCGTTTGCGGACGCTGGCAAAGGATCCGGTAGTTTTAGCGATTGGTGAGATTGGACTGGATTATCACTGGAATACTTTTCCTGCCTGGCAGCAAAAAGAGGCTTTTCGCGTGCAACTTGATTTGGCAGCTGAAATGCAATTACCGGTTGTGATTCACAGCCGAAAATCCACCGATGATGTGGTTGAAATCCTGTTGGAATGGCATACTAAGCTACCAACGGAGCATACCCAAAAGGCAAGACCAGGTGCTTTGCATAGCTGGAGCGATAGTTATGAGAAAACAAAGCCTTTGATTGAGGCAGGTTTCTATTTTGGCGTGAGCGGGCCGGTGACCTACCAGAACGCCCCAGATCGACGCGAATGCACGGCGGCTTTGCCCTTGGAGCGCATCCTGATTGAAACAGATTGCCCTTATCTAACCCCACACCCTCTGCGCGGAAAACGCAACGAGCCGGCTTACGTGCTCAGAATGGTTGAGGAAGTAGCTCGTTTGCATCATAAGAGCGTGCAAGAAACTGCTGAAATAACAACGCGAAATGCGTTTAAGTTGTATGGTCTAAAAATCCAGGTCAGCTAAAAAAGTCTTCATCAGCTCCATCATAGAAACATCTCGTCATTCCAAATCAGATTCACAAGCTGTACAAGGAGTTGAATCCGTTCAGTAATCTCGGCTTTGCCAAATTGCGCATAAGGTTTGAAATTCAGACCATTATCGGAAATAAATTTTATGAACTTGGGATTGTTCTTATATGCCAGATTACTAAGAGAAGCAGTGTAGATATTTCCTTCATTTGAACAGTACTTAGAGAGCTTATAATCGTATTTAGAATCACTAAGGCTGGCGTTGATGCTTTTATGAAGAAGCAACAAGGCACCAATATTATTTCGCCATCGTCTAAATTCTTCCTTTTCAGCGTATTCGTCGGTAAACCACTCATAGTGATCTGAGATGATGTGTTCAATCTCGAATGGGTTCTTTGTTTGGGTATTCATGTAATTGCAGTAGTTAGAAGCAACTTTTGTCTGTTCTTCAATGTAGCCAGTAATGCGAGCGAGCATGTTTTTAATGTACTTCTTGGTGAAGCTGTTTAGCCCAAATTCAGGCAGAGCAGTTGCTGGATCATAATCAAGATTCTCATATTGCAGCTTAAGTCGATTTTTTAACTCTTCGACAGAACAACGGCGGATATTTTTTGTCACATTGAATACATAGTTTTTGATGGTACTGTAATCAACGGATCTATAGTTCGTAACTCTGGCAATAATCAATAGATCAATGAACCGGGCAACCAGATTCATCTTCTCGATAATTATCGAATCTGTATCCGAATAGCAAATGGGTGCTAACAGTAATTGTGGTTGAAGTGTAAAATTAACTTGTGCATTGTAATAGATGTACTTTGTTTTTTCCGCATAGATGCTTTCTGCTTCACGAATTTTCATATAGATATCTGCAAACCTGGAGAAGTGCTTAATGAAGAGCTCAAAGTTATCAGTTGTAGCGAGGCCTAGCTTATCGCGTTCATCTCGAACCCATTTATGAAATGAGCCACCGATGATATCAAAGTCTTGATTAACAGCACCCGCTCTTGATTCACGAATAGTTTCAGCATACTGAGCCCTAAGCCAAGCCTTGATAAAAGTTTCGTCCCCTTTGTCATCGTCTTTTTTAAGGGAAAAGACTTTATTTTTCCATAGACCATTTAACTTCTCACGCTCGTTATCGTCCTTAATTTCAGACAATAAATATCCTTTTAACATTTCTGTTGATGTAAGACTAAGGCCACGGTCATTCATAGTTATGAATATTTTGTGAGCGTCTTGTTCTGTAGTGGCTACTATCTCGATGAAGAGGACTTTTTCAGCAAGCCAGTCACAGAAGTGTAGAAGCATTTTTTTCGTTATTTCATCATTGGGAAAAACATCGATAATATCGTTATATCTTTCATACAGGTTTTTTACAGACTCGCCTACATTTGTTGTATCAAAAGGCTGATCATTAAAAATTGCATTCATACAGTCTGATCTGTCGTCCACATTGATGTTGAAGGATTTCGTCCCATATGATTCAGAAAAGATCATTTGCTCTATCATGCTATAGCTTTGTTTATCTGCGCGCAACTGATTATTAAGGTACATAAGGAGAAGTGTTAGCGAAGTCAGTCTTTGCTGACCGTCAATAATGGCATTTTCTCTTCCCGCAAGAACAATTGAGCCCATAAAATAGGCACTATAGTCTTGCACTTCCTGACGGTCATGTCCAGGCTCATAATTTTCTAAAAACTCTGATGTAAGGTCATCAATAAGTTCTTCGATATGCTTTCTCTGCCACATGTATTCCCTCTGATAATAGTGAATGGAATACTTAGTATTTAGCAAAAGTTGCTTTAAGTTTTTCGGAGAGCCCTCAATTTTTTTCATATATTTCCTCTAACTCTTTATTACATTCTATCTATTATCAACTCTGGCAAATTGTAACGTATATTTGACGCTTTAGTTCGAACGTTAGTCTTGAAGTATTCAAGTAAATAGCACCAAAATAATTTAGTGGTGCTATTACGAGGGCGTGTCTTATAGGCTGATCCAACCCTGGTCAATCCAGTATTGCCCGTCGGCGGAGGGCTTATCCGTTTTCTTAAGGAGGTACTTTTGCATAGCTTTGCAGATCTCAAAAAAGAACTTACCTTTCAAGTTTAATCCTTTTGCTGGTTTGAGGTTTTTTAATGAACGAGCGAACGCTTTGGTTTTTCTGATAAATTTTTCGCGTCGTTTGGGTTTTAACTCCTCCCAAATAACACCATCAATCATGCCAAAACCAAGTCTTTTGACGCGTGGTACACCCAGCCAGCTCATGCTTGTGGCAACGTCATCTTGCGCGCTACCGTTTGGTGCGCCAATGCTTTGGGTGAGAACAACCGCGGTTTTGGTGAACATCTTTGGTTCAGGACGGTGAACCATCCAGTGGCAGCCAAAATGATCCAGAAGGGTTTTAACATGTCCTGGCGTACGTAAGACATAGACCGGATATGCCCATACGATTAAATCCGAGTTCACCATTGAATCCCAAATTGGCATCACTTTATCCGCATGCGGACATTTACTTTCGTTGACAAAAAAGCAAATTTTGCAACCGCGACAGAATTGGGGATTGTCCCGTGGAAGATAAAATTCCTGAATTTCGTTATCATCACGAAGTTCAGATAAAAAGGACTCTTTAAGGTGCCAGGTGCAACCTTTGACTTCTGTACCTGTGATAACGGTTATTTTCATTTTCTCATCCATTCACTTTACGCGGAAAAACCTTCGCGTTTGTAATCCACAAAACGATATCCCGTACCGCGTTCGGTGAGGATATAAATGGGATTGCTGGGATCTTTTTCGATTTTTTTACGTAAGTAGTTGATGTAGAGGCGCACATAATGCGGTTCGTTTTCGTATTCGTAACCCCAGACCTTGTTGAGGATTTGGTCGTGAGTCAGCACCCAGCCCGCGTTCTTTACCAAGTGGTATAGTAAGCGATACTCGGTGGGGCGGAGTTGGATTAATTCGCCTTCAACCCAAACTTCATGGCGATCGAAGTCAATCGTGAGACGATCATCAACGACAATTTTACCGGTTTCTTCATCCCCTCTGGCCGCACTGCGACGTAATACCGCGCGGATGCGACTGGTCAGTTCGCGCGGGCTAAAAGGCTTGGTGATGTAATCGTCCGCGCCCAGTTCAAGTCCTTGCACGATATCCGCTTCTTCGCTTTTGGCAGTCAGCATGATGACCGGAATTTGGCTTTGTTCGCGGATGAGTTTCAAGACGGTAAAGCCATCCATATCTGGCATCATGATGTCGAGCAGTACCAAATCGGGCAAGGTTGTGCGCAATTGGTCCATGGCTTGTTGCCCGTTCATGGCTTCAACCACATCAAAGCCATCATGTTCCAAGTTAAGGCGGATGACTTTTACAAGACCGCGTTCGTCATCTGCAACCAATATTTTTTTCTTCGTTCCACTGGGGTTCATCTAACACCTCCTAAGATATTCTGACTAAAATGGCACTGATATTATCAGTACCTCCGGCATCATTGGCCATTTCAATGAGCGAATTGACCATTTTTTCGTAACTGCCACCATCGTTGATGCGTTTCGATAAACTATCCTTGTTCACCAGTCCCCAAAGTCCATCCGAGCAAAGTAAAAGGGTACAGGGTTCGGTAATTTCTATATTTCCGATGTCGGCTTTGAAGCCTTCATTTTGGCCTAAGGCTCTGAAAAGAACATTGCGTTGGGGATGGTCATTGGCATCATCCTGGCTGATTTGCCCAAGTTCAACCAAACGTTGTACCAGACTATGATCCAGGGTGAGCGCTTTCAGGGGCTTTGTCGCGCTGGTAATGTAAAGGCGTGAATCGCCAACATGGGCGAAATGGAGCTTTTTATTGAGCACAAGGGCAACGGTGAGAGTTGTGCCACCGCCTTTTACGTTTTCCAAGACCGCGTGATGGGCTGTTTGGAGGGCATCTTCAAGGATGGTAGCGATGGCTTCATCGCTAAATTCTGTTTGACCGTCATGCAAAGGTCCAACGAGTTTTTTTTGCAAACGCGCGGCTGTAGACTGGATGGCAACACTGCTGGCTATATCGCCATACATATGCCCGCCCATACCGTCAGCGACCATGAAAATACCCAAAGTCGTATGGCTTTTAGGGAGCTGGGTTTTGATGTTGAGCGCGTAGATGGCATCTTCCATGTGATTGCGGGTAATACCCAGGGACTGTGCCAGTTGAACTTCCAGGTGTAGCGGGATGGTTTCGCTGCTAAAGGCGTTTATTTCGTCTAAGCTTTTATCTTTTCGTTTGCGATTGAATATTGACAAAGTTGCTCCTTGCTTAGAATGCTTTATTACTTAAGGTGTATTTTGTTTAACACGTTCTAAATAGTCTTCAGCAGCCCAGCCTGATCGATTGGGGTCATAGGGGGCTTTCAGTTCCCACCAAATAATGTCGTCGATCACTTCAGGTCCACCGATGACTTCAAACATTTCCGCGTCCATGGCAAGGAAATTAATCGGTTGCCCCCGCCCGGCACTGCTGCGAATGTTGAGTCCAAGCCCTTTTGTGCCAATAACTTTTACAAAACTGCCAATACCGATCGTACCCTCAGGCAGGATATCGGGCGCGGATTGAGTAGGCGTGGGGAGTTCTGTGGGCGCGAAAACGGTTGGAGTTTCCGTCGGCGCTGGGAAAATGGTGATATCGTAAATAGAATCTTCCTCAGGTTTGAGCGCGCTTTGAGCGCTTTTGTTGAAAATGATATAGGTCAAACCCAGTAAGACCGCGGCAAATAAGAGCGCGCCAAGAATGGCGAGAGGATGAATTCTGCGATTGTTGCTTTCGCTCATAAAATCTCCAGATACAATTATAGCTTATTAAAAGCGGGCGGTTCAGGAATAGCATGTAAAATGTTTTAAAATTGTATATACGAGCATCACCGTGAAATAAAGCGTGAAACAAAGCGTGTCCTTGTGAAAGCGGTGGTAAAATTCCCATGATGTTGAACCGACGGAAATCCAGGTTTAAGTTTTCCCGCCCAAAGCGCCGATCGTACAGCTCGCTTTCGCGAAGGCGTAATTCTGGTGGTGCTTTGTTTGTGATGGCTGGATTGCTCATAGTGGCAGCAATCGTTCTGACTGTCATCAGCCTTATTCGCTTAAAATCTGTCGCGGTGGTATATCCCAATGGGTCTGAGATTGGAGGCATTCCGGTTGGTGGGCTTTCGCGCCGTCTGGCTGAAGAACGCTTGCGGGACGCCTACAGTATTCCAGTCGAATTAAGTTATCGAGGCGCGAGAGTTCAGTTTAGCCCGGAAAGCCTGGGTTTAAGGCTGAATGTGGATGATGTGTTAAATCAAGCCGATGAGCAAAACCCTGGAGCTACATGGTGGAATTATTTATGGGGCAGGATAGAGACGCCCAAACCCTTTACCATTCCTATGCAGTTTAGCCAGGAGCAAGGCGTCATCCGGCAAACGCTGGAAAATACTTTTCCCAACCGCTACGACCAACCTGCCACTGCCACAGTCCCCATGGCTAACGCCTATGATGTCGTACCAGGCGAACCTGGATTGTCTATGGTTCATTATGACGAGGCTGTTGCTCAAATTGAGACGGCGTTGCGCTCGCCTAATCAGCGAGTGGTTCAGTTGCAGGTTGATGAAACACCCGCTTTAGCGATGTCCTGGGAAAATCTGGAAATCAAACTGCGCCAGACTATTCGGGAAGAGAACTTTAACGGTCTGGTCGAAATCTACCTGCAGGATATGCAGGATGGACGCGTGATGCATTTCGCCACGCGTGGTGGGGCGGATGTGCCTGTGGACGTGGCTTATTCTGGGGCGAGTACAGTCAAGATTCCTATTATGGTTTCAACCATGCGCCGGTTGTCTGACCCTATTCCCGCGGCCGCCGGCAGCTGGATGAGATCCATGATTCAGGATTCGCTCAATCCTCCAGCGGACGGGCTGATGAAAAACTACATGGACGTCAATACCGGGCCTTTGATGGTAACCGATGATATGAAAGAGCTTGGCTACAAAAATACCTTTTTGGCTGGCTTTTTTGAGCCTGGGTCACCGCTTTTGCAAAAGATCGATACGCCAGCTAATACGCGAACGGATATAAACACCAACCCCGATTTTTACAACCAAACCGTGCCCTCAGAAATTGGTGATTTGTTGGCGAAGATCTACCGTTGCGCAACTTTTGATGGAGCTGAACATACGCTTTTTGGCGGTCAGGTGACCCATGAGGAATGCCGAACCATGGTTGATAATTTGCTATCAAACCGAATGGGAGCATTGATAGAAGTTGGTACTTCTGTTGAAGCTCAGGTTGCCCATAAGCATGGCTGGACGAATGCCCTGGATGGACTCATCCACTCGATTAGCGATGTGGGCATTGTCTATTCCCCGGGTGGTAATTATGTTTTGGTGATTTTTATCTACTCAGAGAACCAAATCCTTTTTGATCACGGAAATCTTCTTTTTGCGCGACTATCGCAATCCATATATAATGCATATAATCCTTATCAGCAGGCCATCGTTTACACTGAATAGCCTAAGAAAAAGGGAGTAAGATGCGACTGATCATGACCCACGAACAAGCTGATCTGGACGCGCTGGCTTCGTTGCTTGGCGCGCATATTCTGTCGCCTGATGCTTACTCGCTTTTGCCACGCCAAATCAATCGCAATGGGCAGGCTTTTTTGCGCAAATATGGTCATAAACTGGGCTTTTCTCGGATTAATGATTTGCCACGAGGCAATATTGAAGAGATCATTTTGGTGGATACTCAGTCGATGGTCACGCTACGTGGGATAACGCGAGAGACCAAAGTGAGTGTGATTGATCATCATCCTCGCAAGAGTCAGGAACAAGCCGACTGGTCTTACGAAGTTCATGAAACAGGGGCTTGCACGACTGTTTTGGTTGAAAAAATCATCGAAGCTGATTTGCGGGTCAGTCCGGAAGAGGCAACGCTTTTGCTCCTCGGAATTTACGAGGATACAGGTTCGCTTAGCTATCCGAGTACAACCGCGCGAGATGCGATGGCGGTTAGCTGGTTGTTGAGTATGGGCGCGGATCTGAACATCATGGCGCATTATCTCAACCCGCCACTTTCAAGCGCGCAGTTACAGCTTTATGACCGTTTGCTCAGGAGCATTAAAACATTTACGATTGAACAAAGCACCCTCGTGCTTGGCACAGCATCGGCGCTTGATCTTAACGATGAAATCTCCAGCGTCGCGCACCGCTTGCGTGAGTTTTTGCAACCGGATGGCTTGGTTGTGCTTGTGCTAACGCGGATGGGCTTGCGCCTGGTCGCGCGTGCCAGTTCGCCGCATGTGGATATGGCCAGGTTAGCCAGACATTTTAATGGTGGTGGGCACCAACGGGCTGCATCCGCTCTCATTCGCCTTGAAACCCGTCCAGACGCGAAACAAAGTGAAGCCATTTTAGCGAAATATGAACAGCAAGTGATTGATTTCCTTCCTCGGGTGGTCACACCCAGTTTGCAGGTTAAACACATCATGTCGCAAAATCCGCTCTTGTTGGCACCGGAGACAACCGTGCAGGAAGCGGCCGATTTGATGAATCGCTATGGGTTTGAGGGTTATCCTGTGGTTGAGGACGGGCGCGTTATTGGATTGCTAAATCGACGCAATGTGGATCGCGCTTTGCAACACAAACTTAAGACGACAGCCAGAGATTTGATGGATGGCGGCGATGTGAGTGTTTTGCCCAGCGATAGTATTTTGAAGCTACAGGAATTGATGACAATTAGTGGCTGGGGACAAGTGCCCGTTTTGGACGCTCCCGGTGGCGAGGTCATCGGCATCGTGACCCGAACAGACTTACTGGGCGCGCTCCAATCGGTAAATAATATCCCTTCACAGGATGAGGTTATTGCTAAGCTTGAGCAGGCTTTACCCCAAACCCGTTTGAAGTTTCTTCGGGATATCGCCCAACGTGCGGCTGAGTTTGGTGTGAGCGCTTACATTGTTGGAGGCTTCGTGCGTGATTTGGTGCTTGATTTGCCCAGCCAGGACTTTGATATCGTTATTGAAGGTGACGCGATCGCTTTCGGTAAGAACCTGGCAAAGGAATTGGGCGGGCGAGTTGTTTCACATAGCCGATTTGGAACTGCCAAGTGGATTATCAATGAGGAAAAAACCACCATCGCCAAAGCTATTTTTGGCGACGTCATACAGGATATCGAACTTTTGCCTGACCATCTTGATTTGATTAGCGCGCGAACCGAGTTTTATGAAAAACCAGCGGCTTTGCCTACTGTTGAACGCAGTAGTATCAAAATGGATTTGCACCGTCGCGATTTTACAATAAATACTCTGGCATTACAGTTGGATGGACAGCATTTTGGTACTCTGTATGATTTTTGGGGTGGATTGGCTGATTTGCGGGATGGCAAAATCAGGGTTTTGCACGCGCTCAGTTTCGTGGATGATGCCACGCGCATGTTGCGGGCGGTGCGTTTTGCGCAACGTTTTGGCTTTAAAATTGAAGATCGTACCCTTAGTTTGCTAAAAAATAATTTGCCTTTACTCAACGAAATCAGTGGGGCAAGGCTTTTGCATGAATTTAACCTCATTTTGCAGGAAAGAGAAGCGGTGAGTATGCTGAAAAGTCTGGATGAATTAGGGATTCTGAAGCATATTCACAAGGCTTTGCCCTGGGATGAGGGCATCGCTCAGCGATTGACGCGCGCGCTCTCGCAGATTAGTATGCAATCCAACGGGAGTCATAAATCCACAGAACTCAGCGAGCGACAAACGATAGCCTATTGCCTTTGGCTTGAGGATTTGAACGCGGAAGAGTTAAATAGCCTGAATGAGCGCATGGTTTTGCCAGCGCGTTTGATGCGCTTGATTGAGCAAACGCGTTACACCCGGCAGGTATTGCCGGAATTGTTGGATTCCAAACCCAGCCATATTGTGGATGTTTTGCAACATGTGCAGGTTGAGGCGCTTCACACGGTGCGCTTGAGCACGCAGGACGAACGCGAAAAAAGCCTAATCGACAAGTATGTAAGCCATTACCAGCATATTAGTCATCACACGACAGGGGCGGATTTGCGCGCGCTCGGGCTGGAGCCCTCACCACGCTATGAAGAAATTCTGCACCGTCTCAAGGTGGCATGGCTGGATGGTGAAGTTCAAAGTATCGAAGAAGAAAAAGCCCTTCTCAGGCGACTGGTCGTGGAATGAGCCGTTCTGAAAAAGTCCAGGCTTGTTATTGCGCGCCTGATGGACAAAAATTCACGATAAGGCCCTTGCTTGAAGAAGACCTGCCAGCTCTTGAGTGGGATGGCGAGTATTTGCATTTTCGCCTGCTGTATCGCGGACATTACCAAAACAGTAAATGGGGTAACACGCGCATTTGGGTGGCAGAAGCTGAGGATGGCGAGATTGTGGGGCAGGTCTTTTTGATGTTGCTTTCGCGAAATGAAGAAACAGCGGATGGGGTGAGTCGGGCTTATATTTTCTCGTTTCGGGTAAAAGAAAAGGTGCGGAATATCGGCTTAGGGAGCTTTATGATGGACTTTGTGGAAGATTGGGCACGCGAGCGGGGTTTCACGCATTTGCGTCTAAACGTGGAACGGGTTAATCTTGCCGCTCGTCGATTTTACGAGCGACATGGCTTTGTGGTTTATGGAAGCGATCCAGGCGTGTGGGAGTTCAGGGACCATAAGTGTGTCTGGCAGAAACGTATTGAGCCAGCCTGGAAGATGATTAAGACGATTCAAAAATAACCTGGATCATTGCGTATCAAGAAAAACAGACCCACAGATATTCGGTGGGTCTGTTCTGCTATTGATAGAAATGGATTGTCTGGCTAAAGCCTGAACTATTTATCCTCGGATGAATCGCTGATGTAATCTTCCAATTCTTCAAGTGTTTCGATAGTGCCATCTTTAAGATCTTCTGCGACGTCTTCAGCTTTTTCTTCAACACCTTCAGCAACATCCAGGAGGGCAGGTTCTTCATCATCGTCATCGCTTTCAACAGGACGGTTTTTCTCATTCTCAGCTGCCCATTTGCCAAAGATCTGCTTTAGTTCTTCGTAATCCGCGTCAGGCAATTCTTTTGAAATACCCAAAACGCGGCCCTGGCTGTAGGTCTGAACATAAAAGCCATTTTTCACTACTTCAATGCTTTTGATGTCTTCTTTTTTAATGCGCACTTCCGGGAAATTGGGTTGGGTTTGCGTAACACCGTTTTCGTCAACAGTCAGTGAGTACTCTTTCCATAGCTGGGCGTTTTGTTTATAGCGTTTGAATCCCATAAAGCCATAAAAAGCTATCATTAAAACAACCATAATAATGGATTGTTTTAACATCTCAGGGCGATTACGGTTAAGGAAGAAAACCAAAATGAGCATAAGCACCAAGGGAACGGCGTACATGAGAACGAGTATTTTGGTTTGTTTCTTAAATTTTTCTGGGTCGAATTGGTAAGTTTTCATCTTCTTCTCCATTTGTTGGTGAGAATGATTATACATGATAAATAAATTTATCGTGCTGAAAACAGGATAAATAAAAACAATTTCATGTATAGCTGAAGTGATAGTAAGCTAATCTAAAAAGAGCCCTCAAAGACCTTGCTTTAAACTTGATCTAAAGGGCTCTGTTAGACGTTAATTTGGAAACAATTACCTTAATCGCCTTTTATTCCATGAGATTAAAGCTATAAATATAAGCTTCCTCACCATAGTGACGGTTGCCTACCCAATAAACAGTTTTGTTGGTTTGGTTATAGACCACACTATGAATTGTGACAGAATAGATATCGTTATTCCAATCTCTCAAAGCAGCTTTCTCTAAGACAGACATTGCATCTTCATCATCCTTAACAAGACCATCCCTTTTTTCTAATTCTTCTTTGACTATCTGGTACCTGTCAAGTCCGTGTTGCTTGTCACCTTCTTCATAATAACCTGGATAAACAATAAAGTTTGTTACCAGCTGGAATTTGTCTGTGCCAGCCAGACTTGTTGGGTCATCATTATAGATCACCATTAATTCTCTTATTTGCCCGTCTGTGTCTGTAGAATCTGTGCCGGCGATGTATTCCAGAACAGCAGACCTGCCATTGGCATCAGATATCATATAGTGAAAAGATGAATTGGCTGAGTCATGCATATCGTATATTTCCGCAATGGCTACAGCTTCTTCAACTGTGGCGGTTTGGTCAATCATATTTTTGCGTCTCTTCGCCCAAGCAGTCCCTTTGGGAAAAGAATCTTTTTACCTACAATGATATTGACTAAAACAATTTAGCGATCTGAGATTAATGTCGCGGGTCTGTTCCCAAAATACTGCATTAAGATCAAAACCAAAGCAGTAACTGCGAGGATGCCATCCATAATGCCAGCGGGCAATAAAAACATCATTAAAATAATGGTGCTAACAGAATTAATGACAGAAAGTGCTAATCCCCACATTCTGTTTTTCAGCAATCCAATCGCGCCAATAATTCTCAGCACACCAAATATTAAGCTCATTACTGACATCATATAAAGGTTATCCTGAAAATATTGCAGTTTAAATTCAAAATATTGTCCAGAATTGCTAAAACCAAAAATCAAGGCGGATATCATGAATAAAAAACCACCGATTTCCATCAATCCGCCATGAATAATCATCAATATTGCAGCGATTCTGTATTTTTTCATTCAATTTCTCCTATACAAACAATTAACTTTTCTTTCTCCTGGATAAAATCCAGCCTGTATCATTTTCACATGACTTTTCATCTCAAAAGCCTGAAATGATTTTAGTTAAACGGTTGAGGAATTACAAAGAACTGTATGGTCTTAGCGTGTTAGAGTAATATATAATATTGACAGCAATCCTTAAAGATAATAGGGAATTGTGAGCTTTGCTACCGTGATTATGGCGGGTTTGGTTGTTAACAATCATAATCATGAACCACTATGAAAAACCTTTATCGTCACAGAATGGCTTTAATTACAATTAATGGTAATGGTATAATGATAGTATTAGACTATAGTGAAAGAGCTCTTTTTCATGATCATTGTTTTTATCCTAAGGTCTTATTGATTCTATATCGTCCATAAATTATAGAATCTGAAAGGAGGTCCACACCATTAGCACAAAAGACCCTTATTTTTGTCGATCCATCCAATCAATTATTGCCAAAGTTCAAAGGAGATTAAGTCACAATGAAGAATACTAAGTTTTGGATTGTTTTTGTAGTATTTTTGCTCTTGCAAGTCTTGACAGGGTCAGCCCTTGCAGCACCATCAGCCCAGGAAATTATACTCGGTGAGACTGGTATTGCGTCTGGAACTGCGGTGGTTGGTGAAGCTTCTGGCGGTATTAAGCCTGCCGATATTGGTGATGCCTGGGAAATCATGGCACCACTACCCGAAGGACGTGTGTTTAATGCCGTCATCGCCAATGGAGCGTATGTTTACGTAATTGGTGGTACCAGTGATGCATTCGGAAATTCACCAACCTCAACTAATTTCCGTTACAATACCGTAGATAACACCTGGCAAACCATGGCTCCAATTCCTGTAGCACTCGATTCCATCGATGGGGCTGTCATTAACGGTAAGATCTACATTCCTGGTGTAACAAATGATAATAATACTTATGTATATGATATTGCTACTGATTCCTGGACAACTATTCCAACCAATGGTGGTTATATAGCTGGAGTACAGTATCAGGTAGTCGCAATCGATACAGACCTGTATGTGTTAAGGGGGGGCTTGTGGGTAACGCAAGTACAAGCCGAGTCTGGAAATTAGATACCATCACACAAACCTGGTCAGAAGGCATTCCCATGCAAAAATCTCGCACGAGCTTCTCAGCCGCAGCCATTGATGGCGAGATTTACGTGGCTGGAGGTGTTTCATACCCTAATTTTATCCCCGACATGACTGCAGAAAAGTTTGATGGCACTGCCTGGACTTATATTGCACCATTGCCTGACGGTGGCGAAGCCTATACCCGTTGGTCATACAATGCTGATGGCAGTACTTCAAACAGGATGTGGCTGGCAGCAGGAAGACGTGATGCCGGGTGGGGCGTCCTAAACCATGCCGCTTATTATGACCCCATATCGGATACCTGGACAGATTCACCAACCATCCCCGTTTTGAACCAAGCACGCGTTTACACGGAAGGTGACGTAGCAGACGATGGATACTTCTATGTTATTGGCGGACGTGCAAGTGATGCCTCGGCCGTGTATGATACCAATGAGCGCTTAAGGGTTGTTACCCCTGATATCACCATCGAATTCCTGTATCTACCGCTGATCTTGAATTAAAGTTATTTGAGCAAGTCAAAAAACTGCCTGAATCGTCAGGCAGTTTTTTAACGAAAGGTTCTTAGAGTTTGCTATTTGGGATGCATCTCCTCCCATGTTTGGTAGTAATCGAACACAGTTTGTTTTTTAGGATTATGAGTTTATCCAACCAAATTGTTAATAACCAAAAAGGCATCCGGAATACACTTTGAATTAACTCTTCATCAACTATTTGTTGTTTAGTCAAAAATAATTTTAACTCGATGTATTTTTGAAAACCAGAATGTATAGTAGATTCTGGACATCGTATATCGAAATCTCATTAAAAACTGTCAATATGATGGAATATCTGATATAATCAAAAGTCGGTTTACTGCCGAAATTTGACTATTAATATACGCCAGGCAAAGCGCCAGGCAAATTATTACAGGAAGGTAATACATGAAAGAATTTTCAACCGCATCAATACGCAACATCGTGCTCGCCTCGCACAGCAACTCGGGCAAAACTATGCTTCTCGAGAATATTTTGAATTTTACTGGCGCTACCACCCGCATCGGAAAAATTGAAGATGGCACAACAACATCAGACTGGGATGAAGAAGAACAAAAGCGTCAAATCTCGCTATTTTCCTCACTTATCCCGATCGTTTACAAGGATCTTAAATTCAACTTCATCGACACTCCCGGTTATTCCGATTTCGTAGGTGAGGTTGTTTCCGCTATGCGCGTGGCTGACGCGGCTTTGATTTTGGTTGACTCCGTATCTGGCGCTGAAGTGGGCACCGAAGTCGCTTTGAATTACGCTGAGAAGTTTGATATCCCTCGCTTTTTAATTCTCAATAAAATGGATCGCGATAATGCAAACTTTGCTAAGGCCCTGAAATCTGTTGAAGAAATCACCGACGCGCGCTTGATCCCCATGCAATTGCCTATCGGTGAAAAAGCTGATTTCAAAGGCGTTGTGGATTTGCTCACCATGAAGGCTTATCTCGGTGACGGCAAAACTGCCAGCGAAATCCCCGCTGATATGCAAGCCGAAGTTGAAGAAGCACGCATGATTTTGGTTGAGGCGGCTGCTGAAGGTGAAGACGCTTTGCTCGAAAAATACTTCGAAAATGGCGATTTGACCACCGAAGAAATGATCCAGGGTTTGCATAAAGCCATTCAGGTTAGCAATATCATCCCTGTGATGGTGGCTGCTGGCGGGCGCATGATGGCCATCGCACCCATCTTGGAGGCTTTGGTTGCCCTGGCACCTTCTCCTTTGGAGCGTCCCGCTGTGAAAGCAAACACTCCCAAGGGCGAAATTGAACTTCATTATGACGACAAGGGACCCCTGGCGGCATATGTTTGGAAAACAACCGCGGATCCTTTTGTTGGTCGCCAAACCTTCTTCAAGGTTTATTCTGGTGTGATGAGCTCCGATACCCGCGTATGGAATGCCACGAAAGGCGAAGAAGAACGCCTGGCTGGTGTGCAGGTTCCATCCGGTAAAGATATGAACGCTGTGCCTGTTTTGCATGCTGGTGACCTTGGCGCTGTTGCCAAGTTGAGCGTAACCACCACTGGTGACACCTTGACTACCAAAGAGCAAAATATCACCTTGCCCATGCCCGAATATCCCACACCCCTTTATCGTGTGGCAATCACCCCTCGCACGCAAGCGGACGCCAGCAAGATGAGCCAGACTCTTTCACGCCTGGCAGAAGAAGATCTGACCCTGAAATGGGAAATGGAAGCTGCTACCCGCCAAACCTTGTTATTCGGTATGGGCGACCAGCACATCGATGTGGCTGTGAAACGCGCTGAGCAGAAATTCCAGCTCTTCCTTGATCTGCACGAGCCAAAAGTCCCCTACGAAGAGCATATCACCAAGGAAGCCAGCGCGACCTATCGCCATAAGAAACAAACCGGTGGTTCCGGTCAGTTCGGTGAAGTCGCCCTCAAAGTCTTCCCGCTTGAGGATGAAGACTTTAGCTTTACGAACGATGTCTTTGGTGGCGCGATTTCGAGCAACTACATGGCATCCATTGAAAAGGGTATTCGCAACGTGATGAAAGAAGGCGTTGTGGCTGGTTTTCCTGTGCATAATGTGGGCGTTTCGGTTTATGACGGTAAAGAGCACCCTGTTGACTCCAAGCCTGTGGCGTTTGAAATTGCCGGCCGCGAAGCTTTCAAATTAGCTGTTAAGGACGCAAATCCGGTGCTTTATGAGCCCATTATGAAAGTTTCTGTAACCGTTCCTGAATCCAACATGGGTGACGTGATGGGCGACTTGAATACCCGCCGTGGTCGTATGGAAGGTATGGATACTGATCGTGGTCGTTCAATCATCAACGCGATGGTACCGTTGGCTGAAATGATGCGCTATACAACCACCTTACGCTCAATGACAGGTGGACGTGGTCAGTACACAATGGAATTTGACCATTACGAGATGGTGCCCCATATGCAAGCGCAGGAAATTATCGCTCAACGACAGAAGGAAATGCACTCCGAGGATTAGTTTTGTAGCTTTCCAATCTGAAATTACAAGCGCGTGGTTTTTAGGACCGCGCGCTTTTTTTATATTTTTTTGTATTACCATGTGTTAAGATGCGTTAGGATCGAAAAAATGCAAGAGAAAAAGTGAATATTGGGGGTTATTTCTTAAACCGTCTCATTGCTTTGCATGAAAAAAAGGTTTATTCTTTAGTCAGGAGGTAGATACTATGGCCAATGAAGATAAAAAAGATTTTAATGCGATGCTGCAAGACAGCAAGGACATGCCAAAATTCCAAACGATTAGGGACGCGGCAAGTATAAAAAAGTATGGTGGAGACAATATGTATTTCGCTCCGCCCATTGATTATGACACTGTGATGAAAATGGTTCCGTACGGAAAAGTGATTACTGTTGGAGAAATCCGTGAGCATTTCGCGAAAAAATCTGGCGCGGATTTCACCGATCCGATTACTGCAGGCATTTTTGTATCCATTGCTGCCTGGGCAAGTTACCAAAGAGCTGAAAATGAAACGCCATACTGGAGGACATTGAAAGCGAATGGCATGCTAAATGAGAAATATCCCGGCGGTGTTATGGCGCAAAAGGAAAAACTGGAGGCTGAGGGACATACAATCATCCAAAAAGGCAGAATCAATATTAAGTACTATGTCAAAGACTATGAAAAAGTTCTTTTTGAGCTGAAATAAACAGAATGATGCTGATACAGTTTGCCAGAAAAAGGACAATAATGAGTTCGCAATATGCTGTGATAGCAGCCGGTACTCCCATGCAAGAATAGCTAAATTGATAAAAATTATACGAAGGGGTTACCGGCTTGTTTGCTTAAACTTGCTGCTTACGTAAACTTGAATTCCTGGTAATCACAAACTTCATTGAACCCGATAGCTTTGTAAATTTTATTGCTGGTTGGGTTTGCGAGGTCGGTGAAGAGATTAATCCTTTGATAGCCCTGGTCGAGCAGCTTTTGCGAGAGAGAAGCGACTACAGCACTGGCGTAGCCTTTTCCGCGGAATTCGTTTGGCGTGTATACCGCGCTGATGCCAATGCTGGTGAGTTGAGGACGGTTGGACATAGCCATACTTACTGGCTGATCGTCCACAAGCCAGATGCCAATCCGTTTATTCCCAATAAAATTATGCATATGTTCAAGGGTGTATTCAATCCGTACGGTAACGTTAAGGTCATCCTGCATTTCATTCATAAATTTAAGCAAGATTTCCGCTTGATTTTCCATAGCGAATTGGAAACTTCCTGTTGGCATCGGGTCAGGAAACAAGACTTCGGTAAGTTCGTAGGACATAGAGTGCATAACTGGCTGCGCGTTGATTTGGTTGATTTCTGCCCAAGCAGAGGCAAAACGACTGCTACAACTGGCAATCCCGTTTACGCCTGGCAAGTCCCAACCCTTTTCTTTGATAGTCAGTGCCAATTCCTTCAGTTCTTTTTCGCCAAGTTGGTTTTTAAACCAAATGAGCAATGGGAACGGGGGAGTCATCATCGCGATAAAATCGGGCAGCGCATTTTGCCTGAGACGTGTTGCCATGAGAGGCATCTTTTCATCAAAGGCATCGGGGCGTTTTTGCAGGGCGATGGCTATGCCTAACATGAGACGATGTCGGGTTTCATCAGCTTTGAAAACGGCTATGGTGTGCTCTAAAAAGACGTTTACATCTTCAAAGAAGGTTAAGTGTTGTTGATAAATCATGATTGCATCTCAAATTTGGGCTAATCCTCAACGAAATCACGCAATCTGTTGCTTGAGCCTGCCGAGCGCAATTTGCGGAGGCCGGCTCCTTCAATCTGGCGAATGCGTTCGCGGGTGAGATCAAGCCGTGCCGCGATTTCATCAAGCGAGTGGTTAACACCATCAACCAGCCCAAAGCGCAACTTCAAAACCGTTTGCTCTTTTTCATTAAGTGTCGCTAAAGATGCTGCGATGGTATCTTTGAGGCTTGAATGTAAGACTCCATCAATAGGTTGGTCACCGTCATCATCCGGTATGTAATCTGCCAATATGCTGTCTTCCGCGTCGCCAATCGGGCTTTCAAGTGAGAGCGGGATTTCACGGTTTTTGAGCACATCTTCAACTTTGCGCGTGGCTTCATCCCAACGATACACCAGGTCCGGGGTGGCTTTTTCGCGGTCAAAGGCAATCGCTTCAATCGCGCTCTGGTCTTCCTCGCTTAAATAGCTTGAACACGCGGCGATTTCGGCAAAGCTGGGCTCGCGACCAAAACGCTGTACCAAATCGCGTTGGATTTTGGTGAGGCGGCTGATTGATTCTGCCACATGAATGGGCAGACGGATGGTACGGGCATGCTCGGCGATATAACGGGAGACGGATTGGCGAATCCACCAGGTGGCGTAAGTGCTAAAGCGGAAGCCTTTGGCAGGGTCAAATTTTGATATGGCGCGCATCAGTCCGATGTTGCCCTCCTGGATGAGATCCAAAAGCGAAACACCGGGGTTGGAATAGTGCTTGGCAACACTCACCACCAGGCGAAGGTTGTACTCTACCAGAATATCCCTGGCGCGCTTGGCAGTTTCGCTCACCTTCGCGCGCGTTTCAATGAGGTTCGGATTGAGTTTGAGATCATTGATGGTCTCAAGTTTCGGTGTTTTCTGACCTTCAAGCTCGCGGATAATCTGTTCCAGATTTGAACTGCCCAACAAATAGGCGTCTTGCGCAAACCGTAAAATATCCATGGCGAAAACTTCCCAAACCACGTCATTGCCCCAACGGGCATTATCCAGGAATTCGCGTACGTAAGATTTATCTGCGGCACAAAACTCATCCTGAAAAGCCCGTGTTTCTTTTAATAGGAGCATGATATCTGGCAAACTATGCTTTAAGCGCTTGGCATCATTGATGACACTTTCCCAGCTGTTTTGTAAATCAGACAGAATGGCATGGATATTCATGCCCATTTCGGGATCCGAGTAGTTTTTAGCCAGTTCATCAGCCTGCACGGCAAGCGCCAGGCGAAATTCCTGTTCGTGGGTCAATAGCGGCAAACCGGTTATTTCGCGCAAATAGAGTTTTACAGGGTCATCCAGTGTTTCTAAGTAATCCAGGCTGTCTTGTTCGGTCGTTTCGTCTTGTTCAGTCATTATTTACATCCTGCGGCGTTTTTTATCCGGTTTGGAGCTTCTGTTTATCAAATCTTCTGGCAATAGCGCTGAGGCCAGGGCTTGGTCGATAACACGGCGATGGGTAAGCAGATCAAGGTAGAGCTTGTCGGCTTCGTCTTTTGAGTATGGTCGCGCTTCTTCATCAGCTTGCAAGAATTGAATTTCCTGTACCTTGTCTTCAATGAGGTTTTTACGAATTCTCAAAAAGCTCCTGAATTGTTCGTAAAACGATTTGCTTTGACTTGGTTTTAGCACCAGTGGGTCTTGTTCATTTGGCTCATCCATATCAAAGATGTCAGGTAAATGTTGTTCAATGTAATCGATCGCGGGTTCGGCGTCTTGTTCAAGGCTTTCCTGAACAATCCCAAACGCTAATTTGCAATCGGATTCCTGAAAATCATCGATAGATACAAGGGGTAAGTCTAAAATCCCAAGCTGGCGATTGAGCTGATAGAGTTTTTCGGGCTCTTTCAGTAAATAGGTCAAAGTGTGTGTTTCCAAAAGTCGGTTGCGTCGGGTGATGCTGGGCAAGTTGTCAAGCGCTGTGTTTTGAGGGCTTTCTTCAGTTTCAGTAACATATCCAGACTTTTGGCGTGTGTTAGAACTGGAAGAAGAAAGGCGCAAAGCGCGTTCGTCAATGCGTAGCATGTTGGCTAATTGCTGGCGATAGGCTTCGCGTTCAACTGGGTCGCCGATATCCTCTATAAGGGGCATGACCTGGGCGGCAATTTCGCGCTTCACTTTCGCGTCATTGATGTCCTGACCTTCCGCAAGCGTATTCATTACATGCACCACGATGGGTTTGGCATCGGCAATAATTTTCCGCCATTGTTCGGGGTCTTCGTTCACGATTTCATCGGGGTCGAGACCTTCGGGCAGGGTGGTCACGCGGATATCCGCCTTCAAAAAACGTTCAAAACGCAGTAAACCACGCGAGTCAAAGGTCAGGTCAAGTTCTTCGCCCATGGTGCGGCGGGCGGTTTCGAGTCCGCGCAGGGTGGCGTTTTGACCGGCCTGGTCAGCGTCAAGCGCCAGAACGATGTTGCGCGTTGTGCGTTTGATCAAACCAAACTGGTCTTCGGTGAGGGCAGTGCCCATTGAAGCGACAACGTTCTTAAAACCGGCCTGGTGGAGGGCGATAACGTCCATGTAACCTTCGACAATCACAGCCTGGTTGAGCTGGCGCATTTCGCGCCGGGCGAGGTCCATGCCGAAAAGCAAATGCCCCTTGTCGAAAAGCTCGGTTTTGGGTGAGTTGAGATATTTTGGCACATCGTCAGGGTTCAAAGCACGCGCGCCAAAACCAGTCATTTTTCCCAAATTGTTACGGATGGGGAACATGAGACGATCGCGAAAGCGGTCGTAAGTGCTGCCATCATCGCGTTCGGTAAGTAAGCCGGCATCGTTGAGTTCGCTAAGCAGATAACCGGTTTTGGAAAAATGTTTGATGAGGGTATCCCAACCGCCAGGAGCGTATCCTAAGCCCCAGATTTTGATAGTTTCATCCGAAAGCCCCCGTGCCTTAACGTAATTGAGCGCTTTTTTACCCGCATCCGTTTCAAGCATTTGCTGGCGATAGAAACGCATGGCTTCATCCAAAATGTGTTGGAGGCGGGTCTGGCTATCTTGTTCGGCTTGGCTGTGTGCTGTGATGGGCACCAACTCAACGCCGGTTTGCTCAGCTAATTTCTTTAAGGCTTCGCTGAAATCGAGTCCATCACGTTTCATGACATAACTAAAAAGATCGCCACCTTCGTTGCATTGCCCAAAACAACGCCATGTTTGCGATTCCGGAAAGACAACAAAGGCAGGTGTGCGGGTGTTTTGGTGAAAGGGGCAAAAACCAATATAGTTTTTGCCGGTACGGCGCAATTTAACGGTTTGGCCAACAACATCCACAATATCTAAACGGGCTTTAATTTGATCAACAACTGACATTTCTACTCGATTTCGCTGCTCATTTATCTGGTAACCCCTGAGAGAAGAGTAACAAGCGGGGATGGATTTAAGAGAAAACGGTGGCGTTTTATCGCGCCACCGTTATTTTACCTTAGAGCGTGAAATTAATCAGCGCTTAATCTTTCTTCATGGCGGAAAAGTCCATGGCAGCCATTTGTGAATACATGAACCAGCGACGTTCCGCGTCTTTTTGAGCCATTTGCATGAGCATTTCAGCGCGCTCTTCGTCCTGGTTCACCAACATGCGGTAACGGGTTTCGTTATAAGCATACTCAGAAACAGGGATGGTCGGCTCTTTTGAGTCGAGTTGCAAGGGGTTGACGCCTTGCGCTGTCAGGCGTGGGTCGTAGCGGTAGAGGTTCCAAACGCCAGACTGCACAGCCAGTTTCTGTTGGATGAGACCCTTCTTCATGTCGATACCGTGGTTGATACAGTGCGCGTAGGCAATGATCAGGCTGGGGCCATCGTATGAGTCAGCTTCGCTGAAGGCTTTCAAAACCTGGGCGTCTGAGGCACCCATAGCAACCTTGGCAACATAGATATTGCCGTAGGTCATGGCGATCATGCCGAGGTCTTTCTTGGGCAGAGCCTTACCATCCGCGGCAAATTTGGCAACAGCAGCCAATGGGGTCGCCTTGGAGCTCTGGCCACCGGTATTGGAGTAGACTTCGGTGTCCATCACCAATACATTCACGTTGTGTCCGCTGGCGAGGACGTGGTCAAGACCACCGTAGCCGATGTCATAAGCCCAGCCGTCACCACCGATGATCCAAACACTCTTCTTGACTAAATAGTCCGCCAGGGTGTACAGGGTGCGCAATTCGCCTTCGGTTTCGGCCTGGAGTTTGGCTTTAAGTTCTTTGACACGTTTGCGTTGGGCGATGATGCCCGCTTCGTCGCTTTGGTCAGCTTCGAGGATGGCTTTGGCAAGTTCAGATCCAATCTTTTCACTGTTGCGTTCAAGGATTTCAGAAGCGAAGGCCTGGAATTTGTTGACCGTCAGGCGCATACCCAAGCCAAATTCGGCGTTGTCTTCAAACAAGGAGTTTGACCAGGCGGGGCCTAAACCATTCACGTTTTGTGACCATGGTGTGGTGGGTTGGTTGGCACCGTAAATGGAGGAACAACCGGTCGCGTTGGCGACAATCATGCGATCGCCAAAGAGTTGTGTGGCGAGCTTTAGATAGGGTGTTTCGCCACAACCGCCACAAGCGCCGGAGAACTCAAACAAGGGCTCGAGCAATTGGCTATTCTTGACTGTGTTCGTTTTGATTTCTTCGCGTGGGATGAGGGGCAGATCAAGGAAGAATTCCCAGTTTTCAATTTCCTGCTCGCGGATAGGCATCTTATCGCCCATCAAGATGGCTTTGTTTTCAGGGTTCTGGCGATCACGTCCGGGACAGTTTTCAACACAGAGACCACAGCCGATACAGTCTTGCGGGGCAACCTGTACAGTCCAAACGTAGCCATCTTTCCATTCGCGGAAGTTGGAGGGTTTGCTCTTGAAAGTTTCAGGGGCATCCGCGAGGAGTTCTTCTTTGTAAACCTTGGTGCGGATTGCGGCGTGGGGACAAACCATGGAGCATTTGCCGCACTGGATACACAGATCAGGGTTCCAGATGGGAATATCAAGCGCGATATCGCGTTTTTCCCAGCGGGTGGTGGCTGAGGGGTAGGTGCCATCATCCGGCAGCATGCTGACGGGAATTTCATCGCCCTTGCGGTCAATCATCATGGAAAGAACTTCCTTGACAAAGACGGGTGCTTCCTCGGGCACGGCTGGGCGGCGAGTGATGTCGCTGGTGACTTCGTGGGGATAGTCCACCTTGTGGAGGTTCGCCAGTGAGCCGTCAACAGCATCAAAGTTGCGTTTAACAACAGCTTCGCCCTTTTCGCCGTAGGTTTCCTGGATGGCAGTCTTGATGTGGGCGATGGCTTCATCGCGGGGCAATACGCCAGAAATGGCAAAGAAACAGGTCTGCATGATGGTGTTGATGCGCTTGCCCATGCCGGTTGCTTCGGCAACTTTGTAGGCATCGATGACGTAGAATTGAATCTTCTTGTCGATCATGTCTTTTTGCATATCGCGGGGCAGGGTGTCCCAGACTTCTTCGGGGCTGTAAATCGTGTTGAGCAGGAAGACTGAGCCGGGACGTGAGTATTTAATCATGTCATAGCGATCAACAAAACTGACCTGATGGCATGCCACAAAGCTGGCCTGGCCTTCTGAGATGAAGTAAGGCGCTTTGACGGGTTCGGGGCCGAAGCGCAAGTGCGAAACGGTGACACCACCGGATTTCTTGGAGTCGTACTCAAAGTAACCCTGGGCGTAGTTTTCAGTTTGATCACCGATGATCTTAATGGAGTTTTTGTTGGCGCCAACAGTACCATCTGAACCAAGACCAAAGAACATAGCCTGGATAACTTTGTCGCTCAAAACTTCAAAGTTGGGATCGTAATCGATGCTTAAATTGGTGACATCATCAACGATACCCACGGTGAAGCGGGCTTTGGGTTCGTCTTTTGCGAGTTCATCAAAGACGCCCTTAACCATTGCGGGTGTAAAGTCTTTGGATGAGAGACCATAGCGGCCACCAATGACTTTGGGCATGGTGCCACATGTTAGGCGACCTTCGTCAATAGCCACGGTGAGCGCGTTGACAACGTCCTGGTATAGGGGTTCGCCAATCGCGCCGGGTTCTTTGGTGCGGTCGAGCACAGCAATTTTCTTGACTGTGGCGGGCAGCAAGTCGATGAATTGCTCCACAGGGAAAGGACGATACAAGCGCACAACCACCACACCAACGGTCTCGTTGTGAGTGTTGAGGTAATTGGCAACTTCAGCGGCGGTTTCCGCGCCGGAGCCCATAATAACCACCACGCGGTCAGCTTTTTTGGAACCGTAGTATTCCATGACGTGGTACTGGCGACCGGTGATATCCGCGAAGCGATCCATTTCTTCCTGAACGATGCGCACAGCTTCGTTGTAGTAGCGGTTGACGGTTTCGCGTCCCTGGAAGTAAACATCCGGGTTTTGGGCGGTGCCGCGGATGAAGGGTTTTTCGGGTCTGAGTGCGCGTTCGCGGTGAGCGGCGATCATATCTTCATTAACAAGTTCTCTCAGTTCATCATCGCTGATGCGATTGACGTTATTGATTTCATGCGAAGTGCGGAAACCATCGAAGAAGTGCACAAAAGGCACTCGCGCGCGCAGGGTGGCGGCAGTGGCGATGGCAGCGGTATCCTGAGCTTCCTGGGGTGAGTTGCTGGCGATTAAGCCCCAACCGGTTTGGCGCACTGCCATAACGTCCTGGTGATCACCAAAAATGGAAAGTGCCTGGGCTGCGAGTGAGCGCGCGGAAACATGGAACACCGCGGGCGTTAATTCGCCGGCAATTTTGTACATGTTGGGAATCATCAATAAAAGGCCCTGGGAGGCGGTAAAGGTTGTGGTGAGAGCGCCAGCTTGCAATGCGCCATGCACCGCGCCAGCCGCGCCACCTTCAGACTGCATTTCGATGACCGATGGGATTGTGCCCCAAAGGTTTGGCACGCGTTCTGCTGCCCATTGATCCGCGTATTCGCCCATGTTTGAGCTGGGGGTGATTGGGTAGATCGCAATCACTTCGCTCAAGCGATAAGCGACGTGGGCGGTTGCCTCATTGGCGTCGGTCATGACCATGTCTCGTTTCATATGTTTTAGCTCCTTTTTTATCGGTAATACCGTTTTAAATATACGCATTGAATCACCTCCCATTAATGGATGGCGTCTTCACAATTGTAACGCAGAAAGTGCATTCTGTGGTGAATAAGGTTTCACTTTTAAGGGCAAATAGCGTTAGTTTATTTCGTCATGAATCGCGCCAATAACGGATGACGAAAATTGATTTTAGAGATGTATACAAAAAATCCCAGAACACTGTTCCGGGATTTTGATACACTTTTTATTTGAAAGATCAGCCTTTTAGGACCTGATGAAGCTCCGGGAAGCGCTTGATAAGATGGGGAATAGCCAGGCTGAGGATGATGATGGTTTTACCATCGTCAAAGCCGTTATTAAAGAGCATTTTATAAGCCTCACTTATATGGATGGGTTTTAAAGTGAGGTTTTCATCATCATCCGGCTCAAGCGCGGCGGGATACAAATCCTGGGCGAGGTAGCCATGCATGAATTCATCGCCATAACCAACAATCATAAAGAATTCGGTGAGTAAAGTGAGCGTTTTGCTGGCAAAGCCGGTTTCTTCTCTCAGTTCACGGTGAGCGGCGTCGATTGGCTCCTCGTTTGGGTCAATCACGCCAGCTGGCAATTCCAGCATTTTACGCCCGCCATTGCCAACCCTGAACTGTTCCACGAAGTAAATCATGCCATCGTCGTCAATGGGGAGCAAGGTAACAGCATCGGCGTGGTTGACCATCTCATAATGGCGTTCTTTGCCATCTGCCAGACGCACATGAATTTTCTCGACGTCAATCAGGCATCCAAGGTAGACTTTTTCTCTTCCTAAAATCTTCATCTGTTTCCCGTCCTACGGAATGTATAGTTCTGTATAGCCACTCAGGTCATTCGGGTCTTGGATGTTATTGAATTGAATAATTTCTTCCGGCCAAACATCGCCATAGGCGCAAGCGATCAGGTAGACGGTTTCATCAGGACCGACTGTCCAGGTATCAGGGCGGGGCCAGATGCCAACAGCGCGCTCGCCAGGCCACTTACTGTTTTGGGGTATCTCAATTCTCTGGCCAACTCTCAGATTCCATGCTTGAATGCCTGGATTGGCGGCTTTTAGGTCTTCCAGGTCAACATCAAAGCGACGCGCGAGACATTCCAGCGTTTCGCCCTTTTGAATTTCCCAGCTTGTAGGCACGGTGGGTACGATGGGTGTGACTGTTGGCGTGACCGTGGGTGTGGCGGTGGGGATGGGTGTGGAGGTGACTACAATTTGCGTGCCTAATGGGTTTTGCACGATTTCGGTGGGTTGATTGTAGCGCGCGATAATTGCCGCGGCTGTTGAAGTGGCATAGCGGATTTGATCATCTACCGAACCAAAAAGCGGGGTGTCTTCACCAAATGTAGGGTCATAGGCTGGCGGTCTGGACGCAATGCGGGTACACGCACTGAACAGCAGGATGCTGAGGAGCGCGAATAAAATCAATTTTAGGCTTTGTTTCATAGTCTAACTCCTGAAAATGAACTTACTTTCATAGCTAATGGTGCATGAACTGTACCAGGGATATCAGGGTTTCGTTTGGGTTTATAAGTGCGCGTGGTCAGGAGACCACGCTGGAACACAACTCACTCTCCTGCCGGCGTCCCGCCGTGCAGTAATAATAATATTATTAAATTGTTCTCGGAAGCGTCCTCGCCGACGAAAAGAACACCTTGCGGGAACAGGCGTTTTTTGCCCGCGGCGAGACGCCGGGGCGAGCATCATTCTATCTCCTGCCGACGTCCCCCCGTGCAGTTTTGGATACTTACGTGGTCAGGAGTGCTAAGCGGGAACGAGGTGGGTGGTTCTGAAAATTACATAGGAGTGCGAAGGATTTCCCCCCCCCATCCAGCGTCGCGACTGGCAAGTTGGCTGTCTAATCCATTTGATTTCGCGACGCGTTGGGAGGGGGTCAGGGGGGTAGGTTTTTTGTGAAATTGTTTTGGGGACAGCTTGAAAAATACAAAATAATAAAAAAAAGGCTGACATCACCGTCAGCCTTAATTTTGCAATCCAAAGATTACGAAATTGCGGAACAATTTAGATTTTCTTCAAAACGGGAAGACCGGAAGCAAGTTCAACAACTTTCTTGCCAGCAGGCACTTCTGCTACTTCTTGTCCTTTGCGGATATCGCGGGAGAAGTAATAAAGTTCAGTTTCTTTACCTGATGCACGCTGGACCTTTTTGAGGTGCAGGTAGTATTCTGTTCCCTTTGAATTTTTGAATGTATAAGCCATGTTCTTTCTCCTTTTACCAAACTAAATGGTTCAAAATTAACGATGGAAGTCTACTTGCAACGAGGATAATTGTCAAATGCATTCATGAAAGGTTGGATAAACTTTCTTATTAAATTAAAATTGCAACTTGATAGAGTATACTTTTAACAACACTCAATTGAGGAAATATCTTGGCAAAAAACGAAATTCTCATCAAAAGCAAAAAACGGGTTCAGCAACATGGCGAGGTTTTTACACCAAAAAACATCGTTGATGCCATGGTCACTTTGCCAGGACTGGATGAACAAATCCTCTTGCCCACCACAACCGTTTTGGAGCCATCGGTAGGCGAAGGCGCCTTTTTAAGCAATATTTTGCAAAGAAGACTCAACGCGCTGGCTGAACAATACCCAAACGACCTTGGAAGGATTGAAAATTACGGACTTTTAGCCATATCTTCGCTTTACGGTGTGGAGCTTTTGGAAGATAACGTTAAAAAATGCGCCATCAACGTTTATACTGTTTTTCACGACTTCTACCTGGAAAATTGCGAAAAATTGAACAAAGAACCCAAAGAAAACGTTCTGGAAAGTGCCAAAACCATTGTCTCAATCAACATTGTACAAGGTGATTTTCTAAAACGATTTCGTGCTGATGGCAGTCCGATCGTCTTTAGTGAATGGCAGCCCGTCAAGCTTAACGCGCGCACTAAAAATATCAGTGTTATTCGCACGGAATACAGTCTGGACGACATTTACCGCAAAGTGAAAAGAACTGCCGGCACGCAATTCACATCCGAACCCATCCACAGTCAACCGTCCTTGTTTGACGCTGTCCCCGTTGAAGACACTGAAAGCACCCAAACGCCAGGTACAAACTTTGTCTACATTCCCTGTCCTATTGTTGACGTTTACAAGCAAGAAATGGAGGAAGCCGAGCTATGAGCAAGACCGTCATCGCGCCCTTTAAACGCATTAAGCGTAAGATTTACGGTTACGCACTGCCTGATGTGCCCAGTCACGTTGGTTTGGTCAAAGTTGGTCAGACTGAACAAGACAACCCCCGTAAACGCGTTGAACAGCAAACAGGCACAGTTGGCGTAAATTATGAGTATTTATTTCACCGTAATGCCATTCGCAATGATTATGAACTCTTTCGCGATACCGATTTGCACGCATATTATCGTCTGCGTGGCATCGAGCGTGCCGTTCTCAATAATAAGGCAACCGAATGGTTCAACTTTGGTGATTTATCACTCGCCGAGCAAATGGCCGACGATTACATCAACTCCGATTACACCGCTGTTCAAATCGGCGATAAATACGACTATATCCTAAGACCCGAACAGGAAGCGGCGGTAAAACAAACCCTGGCTTACTGGGCAGACCCCGTGCATGGCAGCGAGTTTCTCTGGAACGCCAAACCACGCTTTGGCAAAACACTCACCTGCTACGATTTTATGCGACGCATTAACGCCCAAAACGTGCTGATTGTTACCAACCGACCCGCCATTGCCAATTCCTGGTTTGATGATTTTCAAAAGTTCATCGCCTGGCAAGAGCCTGGCATGAAATTCGTTTCCGAAACCGACGCGCTTAGCAAGCGCAATCCCATGTCACGCAAGGACTTTATCGCCAGCTTGCAAAGCATCCGCGACGCAGGTGAAGACCCCCGTTGTCTGGCGTTTATTTCCCTGCAGGACTTAAAAGGCGCAAAAATTGCGGGTGGCGATTTTGATAAACTCGAATGGGTCTTTGGTATGGACTGGGATTTACTCATCATCGACGAAGCCCACGAAGGCATTGATACCCAAAGAACCGACCGTGCCTTTGAAAGCATCCAAAAGAAAAAATTTACCCTTCACCTGTCCGGCACACCCTTCAAAGCGATTGCCAACCAAAAATTCCACAGCGAGCAAATTTACAACTGGTCATACCTGGACGAACAGCTGGCAAAAACGACCTGGGATGACAGCCACGAAGGCACAAACCCCTATGCCAGTCTTCCAACGCTGAATCTCTTCACCTACCAAATGAGTGAGATTATCCAGGAAGAACTTGCCAAAGGCATTCAACTGGACGATGAAACTAATCTTGACTACGCATTTAACCTAAACGAATTCTTCAGCACCGATGAAAATGGCAACTTTGTTTACGAAGATGAAGTTAAACGCTTCTTAGACCGCTTGCACACCGGCAAATACCCCTTTGCCGATGAACAATATAAAAAACAACTCAATCACACTTTTTGGCTTTTGAACCGCGTGGATTCTGCCAAAGCCATGGAAGTGTTGCTTAAAAATCATCCTTTCTTTAAAGACTACACTGTTGTGCTTGCCGCGGGTGATGGCCGAAGCTTTGAAGAAGAACAAACCATGGACGAACTCGAAACCACCGCGATGGTGGGTGTCTGGAACAAGCGCAGTTTTGACCGCGTGCGCGAAGCCATAGCCAGCAACGAGAAAACCATCACCCTCTCGGTAGGCCAACTCACCACTGGCGTTACCATTCCCGAATGGACCGCTATATTCATGCTGAGCGATATCAAGTCGCCCGCGCTTTACTTCCAGGCCGCTTTTCGCGCCCAAAATCCCTGGGAGTTTCAAGACCCAGATACCAAAGAATGGTACAACAAAGAAAACGCTTATATTTTCGACTTCGCGCCTGACCGCACCCTGGTCCTTTTCGACGAATTTGCCAACAACCTGCACGACACCGGTGCCAAAGCCGATATCAGCGAGCGCAAAGAGAACATCCGCGAACTCATCAACTTCTTCCCTGTCATTGCTGAAGATGAAGATGGCAGCCTGCACGAAATCTCGGTTGATGACGTGCTTACCATCCCCCTGCAGCTTAAGGCACAGGAAGTTGTCCGTCGTGGCTTTATGTCCAACCTGCTTTTTGCGAATATCAGCGCGATATTTGCCGCCCCCGCCCAGCTGAAAGCCATTTTGGATAAAATCCGCCCTGAAAAGAACAAACGCCTGCAATCAACACGCGATATTGATGTGCCGAATATCATGATGAACGAAAAGTCCGAAGTGAAAATCCCCAGGGACATTGTCATCAACACCTCAAAAGGCATTTTTGGCGATGCTATTTACCGAACGGATGTTGAAGCCACGCTTGAGAAATTTTCACACATCACCGAACGTGAGGAAAACGCCCAAAAAGTTGCCCGCGACCTGATTAATAAATGGGACGAAGGCTTTGAAAAGGTCAGGGATGACTATGGTTTAACACGCGCGGTACAAAAACAACAAATCCGCGAAACCGAAGCCCTGCTGACCAGCAAAATTGAAGAAAACCTCTTCCAGGCCCAGGAACGCAAGCGTCTTGCCACCAACCATTACGAGGAACAAGCCAAGGCGATTAGCGAACCCGCACTTCTTGAAGCACACCATGCCAAATATGAAGCCCAGCTTGCCCAAATTGAAACCGAACTTCAAGACAAGGTGCTGCAAAGCCTTGAAGAAGTCAGCCAGCACGTGGTTGAAAAGCAAATTGTCCGAAGCGAAGAAAAGAAGAAAAAAAACACCGAAGATGACGTGCGCGACCATCTGCGCGGTTTTGCGCGAACCATTCCCGCCTTTCTTATGGCCTATGGTTCACCCGAGACCACTTTGGCAAATTACGATGAAAATATTCACGCGGAAACCTTCGAAGAACTTACCAGCATCACGCTGGATGAGTTCAGGCAGTTGCGCGATGGCATTGAGTATGAAAATGAAGACGGCGAAACGGTCAGCGTACCGGGCTTGTTTAATGAAACTGTTTTTAACAGTTCCATTCAGGAATTCTTCAGGATAAAGGATAAACTGGCAGATTATCTGCACACCCAGCACGAGGAAGATATCTTCAGCTATATCCCGCCCCAGCGGACTAACCAAATCTTTACCCCGCGAAAGGTGGTAAAGATGATGGTGGACACCTTGCAGGAAAATGACCCCGATTTGTTCAGTTCAAAGAACACAAAATTTATTGACCTCTACGCCAAGAGCGGCTTGTATCTGACGGAAATCGCCCGGCGCCTGTTTGCCAGCCTGGCTGATGAAATCCCCGATGAAGACGCGCGCGTGAAGTGGATTTTGGAAAAGCAGCTTTATGCCTGCGCGCCAGGCAATATTATTTATAAGATTGTCAGGAACTATGTTTACGCTGGTTTTGATGACGTAGATGACAAGAATATCATCGAATGTGATTTGGTTGAAGATGCCAAAGAAGGCAGGATAAAAGAAGCCCTGGCAGAAAGGTTTGGTGAGGAGATGAAATTTGACGTTATTATCGGTAATCCCCCGTATCAGGAAATGGATGGGGGAGACGTTAAAAGTGATAATAGGCAACGAGGAGGTGCAATCCCACTTTACAATCTTTTTGTTGAAGAAAGTAAGAAAATCAAGCCAAAATATATATCATTAGTAATCCCATCGAGGTGGTTTTCTGGCGGGAGAGGCTTAGACAAATTTCGTGTCGAAATGTTAAATGATACAAGAATATCTCATTTGGTAGATTTTCCGACCGCAAACGAAGTTTTCCCCAATGTTGAAATTGCAGGAGGCGTATGTTACTTTTTGTGGGACTCAAATCATAATGGTGAATGTCAGGTAGTGAATGTAAAAAATGGTGTTTGGAATGTTATGACACGCCCACTTTTAGAAGCTGACAATGATGTCTTTATTAGGTGGAATGGAGCCATAAACATAATTAGAAAGGTTAATATAGGCAAAAGAAATTTTTCAGAACTAGTAAGTACACAAAAACCTTTCGGACTTAGAACTTATATAAAAGGACATCAAACAAAAGGCAGTAATGATGTGATTCTTTACGAGAATAGTGGAGTGAGCTACATTCATCGTTCTAAAATCCTAGCAAATGAAAACTGGATTGAACAGCACAAAGTATTTGTTACCATGGCTTATGGCGGAGGTGAGGATTATCCCCATCAAATAATAAATACCCCACTTTATGGGTGTCCTGGTTCTGCTTGTACTGAAACATATGTAGTAGTTGGCCCTTTCGATGATGAAAGTACAACACGTAATGTCATTGAATACATGAAAACGAAGTTTTTTAGGTTTTTGGTGATGTTGAAAAAACATACGCAGCACGCTTCTAAAAGTGTATATTCATTTGTTCCAATTCAAGACTTTACAATCACTTGGAATGATGAGCTTCTCTTTAATAAATACAATTTAACTCAGGAAGAAATTGATTATATAGACTCTATGATTCGCCCAATGGTTTAATGTTTAAAATTGTAAATTACTCCTTGCTTGTAGGTAGCGTCTTCGCCACGCACTTTAGCTTGCCCGCGGCGAGACGCCGGGGCGAGTTTTTTCTTATCTCCTGCCGGCGTCCCACCGTGCAGAAAGTAGTTTAATATATCAATATGTTAGATGAATATGAGTTGTTTGGTTTGCCAATTTTCAATCCCCACCCCTTTAGTTCCCCTCCTGAGGAGGGGAGGAATGATAGGCTAGCAAATACAGATTTCGCCGTAGACCATGGCTGGTACGTGGTCGGGAGACCACGTGCGAACGAAACAATCCACGCCGACTACTTCAACTGACGCCTGGCATCCTTGCCATGCGTTTTGCCCGCGGCGAGACGCCGGGGCGAGCAATACCCATCTCCTGCCGGCGTCCCGCCGTGCAGATTCTTTTGTTGTTTTTGCTTCGGCGCGGACGCCTCAGCGAACGGTGTTCTATTTGCGTGTGGCGAAATTTGGATAGGAAAAGGTCGTGAAAGATGGGACGCCACACGCCAGTTGGGTTATTTAGCTTCGGCGCGGACGCCTCAGCGAACATTATTTTTATCTCGTGCCGGTGTCCTCACCGCGCACGTCACCTTTACCTAAACCATCCATCTTCCAAGTCTCCAGACCGCGAAAGTTTTTTCGTTCATGGAGGCATCCCGCCGACATGACTTAGCACTTTGGTGTGGACACCGAGTGCATTTTTACCCTCTCCTGCCGGCGTCCCGCCGTGCAGAAAGTAGTTTAATATATCAACATGTTAGATGAATATCAGTTGTTTGGTTTGCCAATTTTCAATCCCCACCCCTTTAGTTCCCCTCCTGAGGAGGGGAGGAATGATAGGGCTAGGAAATACAGCTTTCGCCGCAGACCATGGCTGATACGTGGTCGGGAGACCACGTAAGAACAGGATTAAGTTCTAAGCAAACCAGGTTAGTTACCCAGCCATTTGCTGGCGTGTTCGGGCAGGTTAGCGATGGACGAGCGCTGAACGGTGCAGTTGGGCAGCGATTCGATGAACAAACGTCCGTACTGTTTGGTCATTAAGCGTTTATCGAGCAAGACCACGATGCCACGGTCGCTCTGGGTGCGGATGAGGCGTCCAAAACCTTGCCTGAAACGCAGGATGGCTTCGGGCAGGTTGTACTCTGTGAAGGGGTTTTCAAAACTTTCCGCGCGCGCGGCAATGATGGGATCAGAGGGCACATCGAAAGGCAGTTTAACGATGACCAGCGCTGAGAGCGCTTCGCCAGGGACGTCAACGCCTTCCCAAAAAGCGCGTGTGCCCAGCAAAACCGCGCGATCGGCTTCCTTGAAAGAGTCCAAAAGCGCGCTGGCTGATGCGCCTTCACCTTGTTCGTAGACGGTGATATCCATTTTGGAAAGCACGGGCGCAATCGCATGCGAAGTCTTGCGGAGTTGCGCGTAAGAGGTGAAAAGCACCAACATACGCCCGCCGGTGACACGCGCCAGGCGGATGATGGTATCTTCAGTGGTTTTTTGATGACCATAGCTGTCGTTGGGTTCGGGGATGTCTTGGGGCATGTAGAGCATGACCGCGTTTTCATAGTCAAAAGGCGAGCCAACCGTCATTTCATCAGCATCTTCGGCGTTGAGGCGTCGTTTGAGGTAGTCAAACTCGCCATGGGTGGTCAGGGTGGCGGAGGTGAGGACAACCGAGGCTTTTTCGTGCCAAAGGTGTTTTTCCATCAGCGAACCGATATGCAGCGGAGCGCTTTGCAGAGCCATGCGGCCTTGTAATGGATCCAACTCGACCCAATAGATTTGTTCATCATCCGGGGTCATGGTGAGCTGTTCTACCTTTTCGCCAATCTCAGAAAGAGTTTGGCTCAGCGTGCCTAAGGCACCCATGAGTTCCTCAGCATCCTCGTCATCGTGGGTGTTGATGACGTGCATGGTTTCGCGCAGGGCTTTGAGCTGCAAAATGAGGCTGTTGAGTGCGGCGTGGGCATCGTCCCAGGCGGTTTCCACTTCAAACCACATGGGCAGGGAGCGCAGGGAGGGTAGAATGCGCGCTTGTTGGGGATAGGTGCCAATGGGGCGCCCATCGCGCAGTTCTTCCAGCACGAAATCCAGCGCTTTAAAGTATTGGCCCATGTAAGTGTCAAAACGCACGGCGATATCTACCATTTTAGTGATGTTTAGGCTCATTTGCACCAGGTCTGAGGGCTTGAGCGCGTTCTGGGCGAGCGCCCACGCGCGGCCAAGCAGGCCGTGTTCATGGCTTCCCAGTTCACGCACGAGGCGTTTGATCTCGTTGGGGTAAAGGCGAAAAGCCATGGCGTCGGTCGTGGCAGCTTCCATGTGATGGGCTTCGTCGGCGATAAGGTAGTTATAGGTTGGCAAAACGCGATTGTCGGTGGCAGCATCCGCAAGCAACAAGGCATGGTTGACAATCAGGATATGCGCGCTTTCCGCGGCAACACGCGCCTTATAGAAAGGACATCTGCCACCCATTTGTCTCAGGCAGTTCTCGAGCTTGCAGCCTTCATCCTCCGCGGAAAGGCGCGACCAAATCAAGCGCTCGAGAGGCCCATTGAGGTTGATTTCAGCCCGGTCGCCACTGCCACCCTGATGGAGCCAAACTAAAATCTTGGCTAAAATGCGCAGTTCGTCGGTGTTTTCTGGTCCGCGTTTGCGTAGCGCGTTGAGTTTGCGGGGACAGAGATAATTGCCCCGGCCTTTTAGCACAGCGGCGCGGATGTCGAGGTCAAGCGCCTGAATGAGATCGGGCAAGTCTTTATTGATGAGTTGGTCTTGCAGGGCGATGGTGTTGGTTGAGACAACGACTCTTTCGCCGTTTTGTAAAGCCCATTGCGCGGCGGGGATAAGATATGCCAGGGATTTACCCGTGCCCGTGCCGGCTTCGACCATGAGATGATTGCCCTTGTTCAAAGCTTCAGCAACCGATTTGAGCACCTGCACCTGTTGCGAGCGGTGTTCAAAACCGGGAATATGAGATGAAAACGCGCCACCAGGTTCCAGGGTACCTGCCAAAACCTCAATGTCGAGCGGTTTAAGATACTGGGCAGGTTCCAGAGGGCTGGCAGGCGCGGCTTTTTCGAATCTAAATAGCCTGTCGGTGGCTTTTTGGGCTTTGTAAATGTCGTGGGGACGCTCATTCAGTCGATCTCTAAGAGTAGATCTAAAGGGAAGCTCGCCAGCCCAGTTCAGTTTTTCGGACTGGTTAACGATTTCAACGATGAGCTCATCGGGCAGGGCTTGAAGGATATCAATTAGTTTGTGATAGACCTCCATCGTGGCGCGGGCGTCATCCAGCGCGCGGTGGGCGTTTTGTTGCATAACACCCAAACGGCTTGCCAGGGCGCCTAAGGCGTATCGCGACGCGGTGGGAAGTAAAACGGACGCCAGTTCGTAGGTGTCGATGGTTCGATTTCCTTTTAACGCGCCGACTTTGTGGAAGAAACTGAGGTCAAAGCCCACATTTTGCCCAAGAATGGGCGCGTCACCGACAAAATCCACAAATTCGCGCAGGACGTCAGACAGATATGGCGCGTTCATGACCATGGCGTTGGTGATGCCGGTGAGGTTGGTGATGAACTGGTTGATAGGCCGTCGCGGGTTGATTAAGACGTCAAATTCAGCGATGACACGTTTACCGCTGAATTTTATGGCTCCGATTTCGATAATAGCTTCTTTTTCCGGGTCAAGGCCGGTGGTTTCAATGTCAAGACAGACGATGGTTTGCATAGCTTTGATTATACTCTGAGACTGAAGTGGCTTTGCGAATTTGCGCTGGGTGTGAAAGCTGGATTTGCGCAGCTTTGAGCGCAAGGTATAATGGAGGGCATGAAGAAAAGAAACATTCTGTTGGCATTAAGCTTGCTGCTGTTATCGCTTTTACGCTTTGACATGTTTAGCCTTCATGAGGCTAATGCTGCGCCAAGGCTATCCGGTGAAGCTGTGTATGATCTTCCTTTGTGTCAACCCGGGTATTATCAGGAAGACCCAGGGGATTGCATACCTGCAGGACCATCCGAATCGATCAAAGCTTTAGCAGAACAGGGTTTTCCGTATCCGCTCAGGGGGCTTGCAGCGCATGTTCCTGACGCAAGTCTATCGGAACTGCCTGAGCGTGTGGCTATGTTGGGAGAGGGAAGTACACCCTATTATGCCAGTTTTAACGATGCGGTTTCGGGTGGGGCTGCGATTGGTCATATTTCGGGTGGCGGTGGAAAGTATGTAAGCGTTACCGATATTGCGTATTCCAATGGTCGGAATTTCGTGCGTATGAAAAATGGCGGATGGATTGAAGCGACGCCGCACTGGGGCTGGCCCAAATGGCAAGGCTTGGAGTTTTTTAGCACACCGAAACATAATTTTGGCTTTACCATTGACAATATCCAAAGTTTTACCGCGCCAAGCTTTGCTTCGCCTTCATCGGGTATTAGTTACACCAAGTACGATTCCTTCCCCATCTACAATTATGCCGAAGCGGAAGGGTATAAGTGGTACGAGGTCGCACCAGGCGAGTGGATACCTTCGCTCAAATCACGTGAAGTCCTCGTGAATACGCATCGACCTGATGGTGTTGACCGTGATCGGTGGATCGCCATTGACCTCGAGAACCAAACTTTGGCTGTGTACGAAAACAGCGAACTGAAATTTGCGACGGTGATCGCCAGTGGCGCAGGGGAGCTTTATTCTGACCCGGGCGTGTATGAGGTTTACCATAAAATTGAATTGCACACGATGCAGGGTTCCTACGCAGCGGACCGCTCAGATTTCTTTTATTATGAGAGTGTGCCCTGGGCATTGTATTACAACCACGCGCAGGCGATTCACGGTATTTATTGGCCAGCGGTGCTTGGTTTTCCGCAATCGCATGGCTGTATCAACATGTTCCCAGGTGACGCGAATTGGCTCTTCCATTGGACGGAATTAGGCGAGTATGTGTATGTTTTTGACCCGAGTGGAAATACGCCTATGCCGACCCCAACACCGATGGGCACACCACCCCAGCCCATTTTTACCCCGACACCAAAATCCGGGGACTAAATTTCCGATATTTTTGCTGTTAAATCAACTGACCACCCGGATCACGAGTGGTCAGTTTTGTCATGTCAGAGCTTTGGCATTTAATATCTGTTTAGCTTAGTCAGCTTTGTGAATTTTGCTAAAGATTTCTTCCCTGGCAATCGGACGGCGGCAGAAGAACCAATCCTGGCAATCCATATCTGCTTCGCCAGCCATGCGTTGGTTAGCTACACCACAGGAGCCGGGAGGTGGAACGATGATGTCGTCGCCTGGGCGCCAATCAGCGGGGGTTGCCACACCGAAAGCGTCGGCAGTTTGGAGCGCCTGAACCAAGCGGATGAGTTCGTCAAAGTTGCGCCCGGTTGAAAGTGGGTAGTAGATGATGGCGCGAACGATGCCCTTGGGGTCAATCACGAAGACAGCGCGCACTGCCTGGGTGGAAGCGGCGTTGGGCATAATCATGCCGTACTTCCTGGCAACGTTCATGCTGATGTCATCAATCAAGGGGAACTTGACTTCCACGTTCTTGTGACCGTTGAACTCGATTTTCTCTTTGATGGTGCGCAGCCAGGCGATGTGGCTCATGAGACCGTCAACCGAGAGACCAACTAATTTGGTGTTGAGCCTGGCAAATTCTTCTTCGAGAACGGCAAAGCTGATGAATTCGCTGGTACAAACGGGGGTAAAGTCAGCGGGATGGCTGAAAAGGATGACCCATTGTCCGGCGTAATCTGAGGGGAAGTTAATGTCGCCCTGGGTTGTTTTGGCTTTGAATTCTGGGGCGGGATCGCCAATCATTGGCATGCGTTGGATGGTTTCGTTGTTTTCCATAGTTTTCTCCTTATATGGTCTTATTTTGATTAGTATTTTTAGCTGTGACCGAAGTCGTTTTACAGTTGGGGCAAATGCCCTGATAAATGTGGCGACTGTTGATGATATCAAAGTCGCTTTGTTCGATAACGAAGGCTTTCATGTCTTCAAGCAGGGGGGTGTCGAGATCCATGAAAGTTTTGCATTTGCTACAGTAAAGGTGCAAATGGGGATGCAGGTTCGCGTCATACTGGGTTTTATTGTCGCCAATGGTGCCCAAGGGGGTTACCAGGCCAGCATCAACCAAAAGCGTTAGAGTGTTGTACACAGTGGCCAAAGAAAGCGTTGGATGCTGTGGTTTAAGTGCCTGGTAGATGTCTTCCGCGCTGGGATGTTCGCAGCTAGCAATGAGGTAGTCGTAAATAGCCTGCCGTTGTGCGGTTTTGCGCAGAGTGGGCTTATTGAGCAATTCTTTGAGTGAGCTGTGTGTTGTGTGTTCCATAACTTATTTATAATTATTCTAAATAAGAATGATAGCCTATTCAAATTAAAGCTTATACAAAACGGTGAGTTCTTTAGGCTTTTGATAAAATATGGATAAGCTAAAAGTAATACTGAATGATGTTCCGGGAACTGATAAAAGGTGACCAATATGGAATTTGTAATTAATGAAGCTCTAACCAAGCAGGAATTAAACGGGAAAGCCAGTGTTCACTTCATCTCCTGGAAAGAGAGCTATGCTGACTTAATTCCACAGGCATTTTTGGAGAAGCACAGCCTGGAACAATGCAGGACAATGGCCTTTGCTTATCCAAAAAACACATTTGTCGCCATGGTGAGTGGTGAAGTAGTGGGATATGCCTGTTATCTCCCAGAGGCCAGAACTTTTGCGAGCATACAGCCTTCTTCTGAGATTATGGCTTTGTATATCCTAAAAGATTTTCAAATGCATGGCATTGGCTCCTCGCTGCTGGAACGATGTCTTGAAATGTTGCCTTCTGGTCCGGTTGTTTTATTCGTCCTGGATGGTAATGAAAAAGCGATTCGGTTTTACCGTGAGAGGGGTTTTGTTTTTACAGGAAAAAAGCTGGAACAGGCTGTGCCAGGTGGTAAATTGATAGAACTGGAAATGGTGCTTGAAAATAATCAGGATAAATGAATTTTGAATCATGAGTAAAAAAAAGTGACGCAGTGTAAACCACGTCACCTTTTCTTGAAAAACACCTGATTCTAAAAAACTACAGTTCGTAAATCTCGCTGTATTTTTCGTTAAGATAGTTCATGTAGTAATCGGGGTTCAGGGGCTCGCCGGTTACGCGCTTGACAAGCTCCATTGAGTCGTAACGGCTGCCATGCTGGTGCACTTTTTCGCGCAGCCAGGCTAAGATATTGGCAAGATTGCCGGAGGCAATTTCATCGATCGTATTGGGCTGGTCTTTAAGCAATTGATGCCACCATTGTGAGGCAATCAGGTTGCCAATCGCGTAGCTGGGGAAGTAACCAATCATACCACCTGACCAGTGCACGTCCTGCAGGACACCGGTTGTATCGTTGCTGGGCACAACACCCAAATAGTCACGCATTTTCTCATTCCAGATTTCGGGCAGGTCTTTTGTGGCAATCTGCCCTTCAATCATGCCCAGTTCAATTTCAAAGCGTAACATAATGTGCAGGTTATAGGTGGCTTCATCGGCTTCGGTGCGGATGAGCGATGGGCTGACTTTGTTAATCGCTTTGTAGAATGTATCCAGGCTGACATCGGCGAGATGCTCACTGAAGAAAGCCTGGAAGGTCGGGTAAAAGTGGGACCAAAAGGCTTTGGATCTGCCAACGAGATTTTCCCAAAGGCGCGATTGGGATTCGTGCAGTGCCATGGAGGATGTGCCGCCGATGGTAGTGCCTTTATAGGCTTTGCTGATGCCTAATTCATACAGACCGTGGCCAGCTTCGTGCATAGTGCTAAAAAGCGCGTCCATGGCGTTGAACTCGTCGTAATTGGTAGTGAGGCGCACGTCGTCCATGCCAAAGTTGGTGGTGAAAGGATGAGCTGATTCGTCCAGTCTGCCGCGTGTCCAGTCAAAACCCTGCTTGGTAGCGAAATACTGGTTGATTTTGCGTTGCAAATCGAGGGGATAACGCTTGAAAAGGAAATCAGTTTCAGGTTGGGGGCGTTCGCCGATGGCTTGAATGAGTTCAACCTGGCGGGGTCGCAAAGCGCCAAAGATTTCTTTAACCCGGGCAGTTTTCAAGCCGGGCTCAAATTGATCTGCCAGAGCATCGTAGGGATGGTCGTAAGGTTTGAAGTATTCCACCAATTCTAAATTGAGCTCAAGAATTTTTTGCAAATGGGGTTGGAAAGCGGCGAAGTCGTTTTCTTCCTTGGCTCTTTGCCAAACGCCTTGCGCCACGCTGGTGGTCATGATGAGCTCCATCATCTTATCTTTGGGGACTTTGGTGGATTGCTCGTAATTGCGTTTGGCGAGTTTGAGTTCGCGGGCGATGGGTTCATCCGCATCCAGGTCTGGGATTTCAGCTACCAGATCAGCGATGAGCTGTCCATATTCGGGACTGGTGCTGCGGTCGTAGATGATGCCACCCAATGCCTGGAGCTGCTCACCACGCGACTGCATGGCTCCCACGGGCATATAGGTAAGTTGGTCCCATCCCAGGAGGCCTTGAATACCACCTAATTGTTGGGTTATGGCGTAATAGTCGCGAAAAGTTTTGAGTTTTTCTTCAAATGTCATAGTATGTCCTTTAAAAGTGTCCTTAAAGGATAACATTCGCTGTTTAGGCGAATGTTATCGGTTGGTTTTGATTGTTTAGCAAATCTTCCAGCGCAGGTCTTTGCCTTGGAGGACGTTCATCACCTCAGAGGCGATGTCTTCCGCGGCGCGTTCCTGGGCTTCCTGGGTCTGACCACCGACATGGGGCATGGCGATGATGTTGGGGTGCTTGGGCACGGACCAATCAACGGGTGGTTCTTTCTCGAAAACGTCCAAAGCGGCGGCAGCCACTTTGCCAGATTCGAGCGCGCGCAGGAGAGCGGCTTCTTCCATCACACCACCACGGGCAACATCAACGATCATGACGCCATCTTTCATCTTGGCGAAGGTTTCGTCGTTGATCATATATTTGGAATCAGCGTTGAGGGGCAGGTGGAGGCTGATGATATCGCTTTGCGCATAGATGTCTTCGAGTTCAACGGGTTCAGCACCGGTGGAGCGAACTTCGTCGAGGTCACGGCGGCGGTTGTAGCAAATGACTTTCATGCCAAATGCCAGGGCATATTTCGCCAGGCGGCGGCCGATGTTGCCATAACCGATAATGCCAAGCGTTTTGCCCATGAGTTCAGTACCCATGAGTTCTTTCTTGAGCCATTTTTCATTTTTCATTCCGGCGTCGCCGTAAGGAATGCGGCGTACCATGGAGAGCATCATCCCGATGGCGAGTTCAGCCACAGCCACGGTAGTAGCGACGGGACAATTGACAACGGTAACGCCGTGCTCTTTGGCGGCTTCAAGGTCGATGTTATCCACACCAACTCCAGCGCGGCCAACAACTTTGAGATTCTTTGCAGCTTCGAATACCTGGCGGGTGACCTTGGTGCGACCGCGAACGATCATGCCATGGTATTCGTGGACTTCGGCGAGCAGTTGGTCGGCTTCAATGCCTTTTTTGTCAATAGCCTCGCCTGCTTCGTTGATGATGTCCTTGCCAATTTTCTCAAGGCCATCGGTAATCAAAACTTTGTATGTCATAGCTTCTCCTTATGTTTTTTATTGCTATCTCTATTGTACTATCCTTAGGGTTCTTATGTCACCTTTTCGGATGGTAAAACCCAAACTATCCATGTATTCGAGGATAGCTTGGGCGTATTTACGGCTGTTTTGATAGTGATCGCGGAACTCTGCCATGGTTAGGCTGCCTTTAGCCTCAATTGTGGCAGAAACCCAGTCTTGCATTTCTCTAAAGGTTTCTGGCGTAAGCAGGATGTTTTCTGAAACCGCTATAAGGCGTCCACTTCCGATAAGTCCTTCAAACAGGTTTTCGTCAATATAGCGAAGAGCCTCGGCACGGTCCGGGGGCGTGTAAGGCTGGCTTTTGAACTTAGACAAGAGAGGCGCGATTTGCTTTTCCTGTGCTTCAGTAAAGACCACGGTATGGCTTTGATGTTTGATGAGGTGTCCCGTGACCTTGATATCACCTTGTTGGGCGAGATGCTCAATGATGAGGTCGAAATTATCCTGGTTTAGTTTTAGACTGGCGCGTAGGTGTTCGCGTGTGATACCCGCTTTGAGGGGATGTCCTTGATGGAAATCAGAGATGAATTCAAGGGCTTTATACTGTAAATCCTGCCAGTTTTCTTTTAAAGTGAATCGGGATTTGCTGAGTGACGAACTGGCTCGCAGGACGAATAAACGGTCTTCCGCGATCAGATTTTGGATGATGTTTTTGACGTTTTCTTCAGAAAGTCCGGATTTTTGAACGATTTCACTGCCAGAGGCGACGCCCAAACCGCGGAGAGCCTGAACGACTAAATCGCTTTCATTGCCGGCGTAGAGTTCTTGCAGGCGGTTTAGGTTGTCTTCGTCAAAGCGCCTGTAAAAGCGAGCTGGATGTGGGTCAATAATGACGCCACCACCGATAGTTTCAGCCGGAGAGGGCAAGCGCAAAACGTAATGGTCACCACGGGCGGCGATGATAGGATGGTCAAGTTTGAGTTGAATAAAGGCGTTTTCACCTTGTTTGAGTTTTTCTGTACCCAAAAGCCGCAATTGGGCAGGTGTTTCAGCACTACCGATAAAGACTTTAACTTCGGTGTTGTGTTTAAGGGCTTTGGATGCGTCTTGAATCAGGCGGAAATGCGCGTCTAAGCGGGTTGTGGGTGTGTAGCTTCCCGGTTTGCTGATGACATCGCCACGTTTGATGTCTTCTTTGTCCAGTCCGTTGATGTTTATCGCGGTGCGATGACCAGGCGCGATTTTTTGGAGCTTGTGTTTGTGGTTTTGCAGGCCACGAATGCGTCCGGGTTTGTCTTCTGGCATACAAGCGATTTCATCGCCAATGGCAAAACTGCCATCCAGCAGGGTGCCGGTGACGATGGTGCCAAAACCAGTTAGGCTAAAAACACGGTCAACTGGCAAGCGTGGGCGGTTGAGGTCTGCTTTGGGAGGCAAGTCTTGCAATAATTCTTCTAATGCTTGAATGAGTTCGGGTAAACCTTCGCCTGTCACAGCCGAAACGCGTAAGAACCGGGCATCTTTCAAGCTGGTACTGGCAAGAACTTCCTGGGCTTCCATCTCAACGAGATCGATCCATTCCGAGTCGGAGACCAGGTCGATTTTAGTGAGCACGACGAAGCCTTTTTGAATGTCCAGGAGGTCAAGGATAGTGAGATGTTCGCGGGTTTGCGCGGATACGCCTTCATCAGCGGCGATGATGAGCAAAACAGCATCAATGCCACCGATGCCACTAAGCATATTGCCGATAAAGTCGCGATGTCCGGGGACGTCAATAATGCCCAGCGATTCGCCATTGGGTAAAGTCAAAGAAGCAAAGCCCAGGTCGATGGTCATCTCGCGGGCTTTTTCTTCTTTTAAACGGTCCGGGTCGGTGCCAGTGAGGGCAGCCACCAAAGTGGATTTGCCGTGATCAACATGTCCTGCGGTACCGATAATGCGCATAGCCTAAGCCTTGTTGTCCAATAATGTGGCGACGTTTTGGATAGAGTCTTGATAAGCGCGTAATATCATTTGCACATGGCGTACTGTTTCACGGTTCAAAGCTTCAATCGCGTCCTGGTTACGGACAGAGATATCTTTAATTTCTTCAATTTGGCGGTTTAAGTCAGCAATTTCTTGTCCGGTTTCGCGATTTTGTTCTTCGTAAGTGAGCATATAGTTCGCCCAGCGTTTGATATCATCTGATTTGAAGCTTGCCCATTCCTGGCGGAAACGTTCGTCATTGAGGCGTTGAACTTCGCTGATTTCATTAATACGACGCTCAAATTGTTGGGTCAGTTTATCTGCCTGAGCCAGGGATTTGCTTATGGATAATCGCGCTTCTTCAAGCGCTTCAATCTGTGTATTGAGCTTGGTATTAATCGTGTCGAGTTCCTGAAATCGACCTTCCCAGTTTTTGAAACTGCGCTCTTTTTCAACCAGGCTGCTATTGACCGTATCGATAAAGCGCGATTGATCTTCTTTGCGGTCTTTTTCGTAGCCTTGCAGCTCGGTGATGCGGGTATCAAAGCTTCTGAAGTTATCCGCGAGGCCTTCAATCCGATTGCGGGTTTCATCAACACGTTTTCGCATTGAAGTAATTTCGCCCTGCACTTCAGTAATACGCTTGGCTTCCTGGCGGCGGTTTTCTTCAACCATTTGCAAGGAGCGCCGATAGTCTTCGTCAAAACGGCTGACCTCGGTGATTCTGGCTTTTTGTTCTTCAATCAAGCGACTAAGCCGGGTATCTTCTGCTTTGGAAATTTTTAGTTCTTCTCGTAGAGGCTCTATTTGTTCAGTCAGTTCATACAATTTATTTAAATTGTTTTTGAGCGAATCCAGTTCCAACTTCTGTCTTTTAGACGCTTCATCCAGATTCAGATTGGCACGTTCGCCGCTCTCGCGGATTTGTTTGCTTAAATCATTATTCAAACGTGAGATTTGTCCCTCATATTTATCTAACGAAGAAATTTGGTTACCTTGTTGGCTAATCAAGATCTCAAGTTCTTTAATTTGTTTGCGCAAGTTCGTGTTCTCGGTTTCGAGAACGGTGAGACGGTTTTGCATGGAGGCGAGATTTGTTTTGTCATTGCGACGTTCATTATCCAGCCATTCCACACGTCTTTCCAATTGCTCTAAGCCTGCGTAATCGTCCATAGTTTTCTGCCTTTGTGTATAGAATTCCTGTACTGATTATACCTATTATTGAGTAAGTATTGAAAAAATTAGCTCAGGAGGAAGATTTTCTCAAAGGGAGCTAATATGCCTTTGAAAAGTCCACTGAAAATACCAGGGAACAGCCCAGCGATGAGCATCAATAACAAGATAATTGAACTGAAGACAATGATGGGTGCAGCCTCCCGACTCGTTCTCATGCTGATGACTGGCGTGTCGTTGGGAATAGGGCTGATGAGCTGATAAATTATTCTGAAAATGATGATGAGAAGTCCAGCAGAGCCAATGCTTAGCGAGACTTCCATGGCATAACCTGACCAAGGGAGCAGGTTCATGATGTAGTGTTTTGCTGGAAAACTTGCCAAAATGGGTAGACCAGCGAGACTGAGTAAGCTCATGACGAGGAATATGCTGAGCATGGGATATCGATGGTAAAAGCCTGTCAGATTTTGAATTTTACCGTCGAAGCCTGGTTCAAGCTGTTCAAGCTTTGAAAGGCTGTATGTAAAACCTGCCATCCCCAAAAGTCTGGGCATGAAAATGATTTGGAGATAATTTAAGCCACCTTGTTGCGCCAACCCAATTGAAAGCAGAGCGTATCCCATCTCCCATAGGTATGTATATGCCAAAACCCGTCGGAGACGGTTTTGGAAGCTGAGTAAAACACTGGAACTAACAATCATGACCAACCCTGCCCAACGCAGGATGTCCCATAGATCCGGCAGATTGCGTAGCCAGGAGTATTCTTCAAGAAAGTATACGAAAAAGATGGTGAGACTGCTTTGCATAAGCACGAGCAGAAAGCTGACTGTCCAGGGATGGCTTTCCTGGGCAACCATAGGCACCCATGTATGGACCGGAATGAGCGCGAACCAAATGGCGAAGCTGGTGAGAACAAGCACTGAGGCACGTAAAATCAAAGCGCTGGCTGATGGCGCGGTTTCAATATCGGAGAGCATCCACGCGCTCAGCAAGACCATCGGCATGGCGATAGTTTGGAAGGTGATATAGCGAACCACTCCTGGGCCGGCTTTTGAACCTCGTGGAGAGAGGAGCGGAATACTTAAAATGGCAATCAGCAAGATAATAACAGCAGCGTATAAGAACGGTTGCACGGCTAATGCGAGAACCCACATAGAGGCAATCAGTATGGAAAGCGCATTAAACCATTGGCTGGTTTTAAGCCGGCGAGCAACAGTATTCCAGATGAAAACTGCCAGATAAAGACCACCTATTAAAGTCAAATTTGCTTTTGTGATGCTAATAACGCGTCCAAATATGGGGAAAACATCCGCAAAGATAAACTGTCTTGATCCAAGCCGAATGATTAAGTCTTCTGGCATTAAAAAAGCAAGCCCGGCGAGTATTGCGGAACTGATGAGCACGATGATTGTCGATGCTTTGGCAAATCGCTGGAGAAGCATCAACAGGAAGCTAATCGCGATTGGGATGGCTATCCAAATAATGACGGTGTTCATCATGAGGCTTCCATCTCCAAATTCTTTACGATAAAGTAAGCGCCCGCGATTGCCAGCAACAAGTTAACCATCGCGAAAAGGGCTTCGAGCAGGTTTGAAAACTCGAGGGAGCCGTAAAGGAGCTCAAAACCGGACAAAAAAGTGAGTAAACCGATGACAATGTAAAACGGTTCAGCTTTAGAACCAAGCTGTAACAAGCCTAACAGCATCAATCCCATGCTCAATATGAGAGCGGGTTTGGAGCTTTGCGGGAAAACTTCAGACTGTAACCAAGGCGTTGCTATCAGGATTAATAAAACGAGAAAAAGTCCACTCAGTCCGCGAAAGACTTCACCCGCGGATAATTTAAGGCTAATCCGTTCATGTTTGATCGCGCCAGTGCTAAGGATGGTGAGATAGATGATGAGGGTAGCCATCAAGCCAACGATTAATTTGATCAAGGCCGGGATAAAGCTTTCTGTTTTTGGAAACACAATGAAAATGCAGATATATTGGATGGCCAATCCGAGTACATTTAACAACCATTTGCGACGGATCAGGTTGATATGCCCCGCACTCAAACCAAGAATGACGGCAATGGTGAGAATGAATTTGCTCACAAGCCACCTGCCTTTGAAACGAATATCAGAAAGATAATCAGCAGGAAGACTAACGACCACAGTAGCCCCCCGTCTCCTTCAATAATTTGGCTGCCAAAGCTTTCGAAGCGCAGAATTTTTCTATAAAGCCAGGATAGCGCATTGTAGAACCAGCTGAGACTGAAAAAGGCGCTTAATAATCGTATAACTGGCGCAATAATGCGATAATAAGGCAGTTTTGCGGGTAAGTCCGCGCGTAAATTTTGGACGCCCATGACCCTTAGACCTAAAATAACCAATCCGGTAATGACGATACTTACTAAACCTGCCCACCAAACTCCCAGGGTGAGCACACCAGGCCAGGCAATGAGACCAAGAACAACAATCGTTTGGAAGATGAAAATTAAACCCAGTGGAAAAGTGACGCGCGCGTGTTTTTCGAGCCCGGTTACTGAACCACTGGCTTCAACGACATATCGTATATAGCCCAGGACCAACAAACTATGACTGATAAGAACAATGACGCTCATGAAGCTGAAATTTTGCCCCAAAACACTTTGCCAGCCTGAGGCAAGGAGTGTGTAGGGTAATCCTACCAGTCCAATCAAGCCCAACGCAGGGAGAAAACGAATACGGCGGATGGGCGGTTTGAAGGCGAACAACAAGCCCCCACAAAGCAATAGTGCCAGACCCCATACGCGACTATTGGCAGCTTGACCGTTCAAAGCACATTGCAACGCGAAAGCTGACAAAGCGACAATCCAATAAGGCTGTGCTTCTACATCTGTTTTTTTGCTGACCCACATCATGGAGGCGTAAAGCATCGCGATGAGGTTCAAAATCTGGATGATGATAAAGAGTGTGCGATTGATGGTTAGAAAATCTTCAGGCAGATGAGCGATTAATGTAAGCGCGGAAGCAACGGGCGCGAGACGGAAACCAAAAGCAGTTTGGTGACTTTCGTTGTCACTGGCGGTGAATGGGAGATGGATGGGCAAGACGCCCAAACGCAAGCCAGCCGCGATGAGGAAGAAGATACCCGCGGATGAGGGAATTTGGTTTAGGTCAAAATTGGGTTGAACTTGCCATGCTACTGAGGTGGCAAAAATGAGCGTGAAGGTGCTCAGAATGCGCACCACGAATACACGCATGACGCGCCCCTGCTTTTTATGAGGGTCAGAGCGGCGAATTTCGTAGAAAAACTCAGTTAGGTCAATAATAGACCATGTTATGGCTAAGGTCAGAGCATTGTTGCTCGCCAGCGATATGAGGGTGAGCGCGGTCAGTGTTAGTGCCGCAACCCATTGTGGGGTTGACTCTTTGTCTGATATCAGGGTGGTTTGCGTGAAGATACCAGCAATGCAAAGAGTCATAACAGCAATCGCGTATGGCCAGCTGAAATAATCGAGGGTAAGACCTATCGTGCCCTGAAACAGCTCAACTGGTGACCAACTAAGAAGCTCAAGTGAGAGGGGCAACAATAAGCGAAGGAAAAATAAGACCAGCCATGCGAGGCTGGAAGCAATTAAGGCAATAATCCATGCGGCGCCAACCCGACTTTTGTTACGTTGGATGATGACGATGATGAAGGCTGCGATGATGAGCAGCCCCAAAACGATAAAGAATGCCATAGTTGCTTAATTCTAACCTAAAGGAAGTTACTGGGCTTTCGATGAAGGAATTTTCCGCCACCCCGTTGTCCATACCAGTTTTCACCGTTCACCAGTGTATTACCTCGCAGGAGCACTCGGGTAGGATAACCGCGTAGTTGCATCCCCTCGTAGAGGTTGTAATCTGTGCGGTGTTTAGCGACACGCTGACCGTAGCTGACTGTTTTGTTCGGATCCCAAATGGCAATATCAGCATCTGAGCCAACTTCAAGTGTCCCTTTTTGAGGGTAAAGACCAAATATCTTAGCTGGATTGGTGGCACAAAGCTCAACGAAGCGCATTGGACTGATTTTACCGGTATTGACCGCTGTGCTCCAGAAGACGGGTAAGCGATCTCCTAAGCCGGGTAAACCGTTAGGGATGAGTGTGAAATCTTCTTTGCCTGGAATTGTGCCCAGTTCTTTGCCTGGAATGGCAATGTCTTCATCTTCATAGCGGATGCTTTGATTGCCGTTAAAGTAAAAGGGGCAGTGGTCGGTGGCGAGCACTTGAATTTCACCGTTTTCAAGGGCTTGCCAAAGTCGGGCCTGGTCTTGTTTCGCGCGCACAGGTGGCGAACAAACGAACTTCGCGCCATCTTCCCCGCGCAGATCGTCTTCGGTGAAAAAGAGGTATTGCGGACAGGTCTCGCCCATGGCTTTGACCTCTTTTTGGCGACCGTAGCTGAGTTGATCGACCTCACCGGCAACGTTCATGTGCACTAAATAGACCGGGCTGTCAGCCTGGGCGGCAATGGCAATTGCCCGCAGGCTGGCTTCCACTTCGCCCCAGGCAGGTCGGGTGAGGGCATGATAGATGGGGGCGGTTTGTCCGTTCTTGAGGGCTTCTGCTATCAGGACCTCGATAACATCGCCATTTTCCGCGTGAATCATTGGGAGCATGCCATGCTTGCCAGCGATACGCATTACCTGAAAGATTTCACCATCATCAAGGCGCAAACGATTGTTATAGGCGGTGAACATTTTGAGGCTGGTAATGCCAAGGTCAGGAAGGGTGGCTAACTCTTCAGCAATCACGTCATTAAAGAGGGTTATGTTCATATGCGCGCTGTAATCAATGCTAACAGTGGGATCAGCCTGAGCGCGATGTTTTTCTACACTAACGTTAATGCCTTCTGGTTCAAGGCTCACAAAATCAACCATGGTGGTTGTGCCACCAAAAGCGGCGGCTTTTCCGCCGGTGTAGTAATCATCTGATGAGATTGTGCCGGACATTGGCAGGGAGAGATGCACGTGAGGGTCAACGCCACCAGGCATAACCAACATGCCTTCGGCGTCGATTCGTTCTGCATCCGGATCGTCAATGTGTGGTTCAATACGACTGATTACTTCGTCTTTAATTAAAATGTCCGCTTTCCACATTTTCTCAGCGGTGATGAGAGTGCCATTTTTGATAAGTGTTTTTTTCATAAGTCCACCTTATTGTCTGAAGCCACTGAGAAAAGCGAGAATCGCAGGATCTACTGCCATTTCGGGCAATTCCTGAGCGTTGTATTCCTGACCGCGCAGGGCGCGTTCGCGGAGCGAGCGCCATAAAATCTGCCGCTCTTCATCGTGCACGGGCAAATCGGTCAGGATTTTAGCCCGCTTGCAACGTTCACCGGTTGTGTAAAAGAAAGTTACCCGTTTCCAGTTATCTGCCTGAATGGGTACTGGGACTTCTATCAGCGAACCAAGCTGCAGTTTGAAGTACTCTTCATTCGCGCGAGGATGGTTGGGATCATCGCGAAATAAATCTGCGCGGGTGGTGAGCTCATGACCGAGAATGGGCGCGATCCAGCGGATTTGCCAGCGATTGGCTTCATCAAAAGCGGCGGTTTGATAGAAGGCTAAATAGTCGACTGAAATGACCTTGGGTGCAGATTTGAGCGGAATCCGATACCAGCCCAGCATCCGCGCGATGTCTAAATCGCGTCTGTTGGGCAGGATGGCTACCAGAATGAGGCTGGTATCGGGTATCTCGCTAAATGACGTCATCTTAGTCTAACTGCACGTTGGCTCGGTGGTTAAATTCCTCAACGAGGGCATCGATTTCTTCTTGTTGGTTTTGAAGTTCAAGCCAAAAGTCTGGATCATACCATTGCGCCTGAATTTCTTCGTAGGTTTTACCTTGTTGTTCAATCCAGGTGTAATATTTGAGGTTATGGATACGTTTGCGATCCCAATAGCCTAACTCAACCATATCGCCGGAAGCTTGACCTTTAAGGTAGCGGGCGTTATCAGCAATGGCGAAATCACGCTTGTAAGGTCCAAATTCTTCGTCCATCTCAACGATGCGGCTTTGGTAAAGCTCCATTGAGTCAGTCAGGACGGTCAGGACGATGTCTCGCTCGTTAAGCTCATGGAATTTCGAGAATTTCATCGCGGAAAGAATGTTGGCGATGCTCGAGAAACCCAAGAGGCCCAACTTATGAACCAGGTCGGGGTCAACGCCTTCATCAATCAGGTGTTGTTGGCCTTCTTCCTTATTGAAGAGGCGTGCCAGCCGGGCTACAGCGACATCATCAATATCCGTAATGAAATCGGTATTCTTTACGTTGTGAATCCAAGGCACGTGCTTGTCGCCAATTCCTTCAATAATATGCGCACCAAAGCCATTGTAGAGCATTGTGGGGCATTGGCTGGCTTCGCTGGCGATGATTTTCATACCAGGGAATTCTTGTTTCAGGCGATCACCCGCGGCGATAGTGCCTGCGGAGCCGGTGGCTGAGGTAAACGCGGTAATATTATCCTTTGGACCAAGTACCTGATGTGCCAGGTCAACAAAAGCGTTTCCGGTAACCTGATAGTGCCAGAGGTAGTTGCCATATTCTTCAAACTGGTTGAAGATGACCAAATCTTCACCACTCGCGCGCAGTTCCCAACATTTATCGAAGATTTCCTTAACATTCGATTCGGTGCCAGGTGTAGGGATGACCTCGCTACCAATGCCTCGTAACCAGTCAAAACGTTCCTGGCTCATACCTTCTGGCAAAATGGCGACCGCTTTGCCGCCCAATAAGGCTGTGTCAAAGGCGCCACCCCGGCAGAAGTTACCAGTTGAAGGCCATACCGCTTTTTGGGTGGTGGGGTCAAATTGTCCGGTGACCAGTTGAGGCACCAAACAACCATATGCCGCGCCAACTTTGTGCACACCGGTTGGGAACCACTTGCCTACCAATGCAATAATCCGTGCGTCTACTCCAGTAAAAACAGAGGGGAACTCGATAAAGTTCAAGCCACCAAAGCCTCCGCCAAAGGGAACTGGCTCGTTATGCCAGGTAATACGGAAGAGGTTGAGTGGGTGCAGGTCCCATAAACCGATGTTTTTAAGCCGGTCTTGGATGTCTTGTGGGATGAGGCTTGGATCTTTTTGTTGAGCCATGGTGGGGATGATGAACTTGCATTCGCGGGCGCGTTGGATTGCGCGTTCAAGCTTTTCGGGGTGGATCGTCAAATCAATTTTCATAAGAACTCCTTAATCTAAAGGGGATTATTGGTCCTCATCCGGTGCCTCAGCGACGATATAGAGTGGGCGTCCTTTGGCTTCGTCGTAAATTCTGCCAAGATATTCGCCCAAAATGCCCATACCAATCAGCAGGACTCCAGCGAGGAAGATGAGTGTGAGCCATGTGGCAAGACTATAGGTCAAAGCCACCTTGCCAAGCAAGGCGAGGATGATATAAAGCACCAAAAGTAACAGGCTGAGAATAACCAAAGCAGCGCCACCTTTGGTGAGCATTTGAAGTGGCCAATACGAAAAACCCGTGATGGCATTCATGGCCAGCTTAATCATTTTTTTAAGTGGGTAGTGTGTTTCTCCGGCGAAGCGCGCGTGGCGTTTGTACTCCACACCGATTTGTTTGAAACCTGCCCAGGAGCTCATGCCACGCAGGAAACGATTACGCTCGGGCATGCTGTTCATAACATTGAGCACTTTGCGGTCAAGCAAACGAAAATCACCGGTGTTGAGCGGGATGTCAACGTCAGTGATTTTTTGAATGAATTTGTAGAACAAAGACGCGGTGGTGAGCTTGAACCAACTTTCACCTTCACGTTCAGAGCGCACGGCGTATACCACCTGGTACCCTTCTTTCCATTTTTCGATCAGTTCTAAAATGACTTCTGGTGGGTCTTGCAAATCCGCATCAATGACCACGATAGCATCACCACGCGCGTAATCCATGCCGGCTGAAACGGCGATTTGGTGGCCAAAATTGCGCGCGAAAATGACCGGTCGCACACGCTCATCTTTTTTGCCGAGTTCACGCAGAGCATCTGTGGAACCGTCTTTGCTACCGTCATCCACCAGCACAAGTTCCCAGGGCTGGCTGGTTTGTTCCATAACCTCGCTAACACGGGCATAAAGATGGGGAATATTTTCAATTTCGTTGTAAATGGGGGCGATAATGGTGTACACAGGTTTAGGCACGCATAACCTCCTTTAGATTTTGAATGGTCGCTTCAATAACAGGCGCGGCCTGGGTGGCGCGCATGGCGGCTCGAACGTCTTTCAGCCCACTACCCGTAATGAGCGTTAAATTGGTCTCGTTCGGGTTGATTTGATGGTTTTGGATGGCGTGTTTTAAGCCAGCATAGGCTGCCGCCGCAGCAGGTTCAGCAAAGATGCCGATCCTTCCTAAAGTTGAAATAGCTTGCAGGATTTCTTCATCACTCACGATCACGTAAAAGCCATTGGCGCGTTGTACTGAACGCACGGCGCGCATTCCATCACGGGGAAGATTAACGCTGATGCTATCGGCAACGGTTTGGGCTTGCACTGGGGTGATATGGCTGGCGTTTTGATTGAATGCATTGGCGATGGCAGCCGAGCCTTCAGATTGCACTCCAATCAGCTTCGGTAGTTTGGAAATCCAGCCCAAAGCCAAGAGGTCTTCAAAACCTTTCGCCACACCAGAGATGATGTTGCCATCGCCAACGGGTACGAAAATGTTGACCGTTTCGTCCTTCGGTAAGTGGCGCAGGAGCTGTTCCCAGATTTCAAAAGCCGCGGTTTTCTTGCCTTCCGCGGTGAAGGGGTTGTAACCGGTGTTGCGGTTGTACCAGCCGAATTCTGTCGAGGCTTGTTTACTGAGCTCAAAGGCATCGTCATAGCTGCCATCAACGAGGATGACTTTCGCGCCATAGCATTGCAGCTGGGCGATTTTCGCGGGTGGCGCGCTGCGGGGTGCCAGGATGATGGCTGTGCAGCCACAACTGGCAGCGGCGCATGCCATCGCCGCGCCGGCATTGCCGGTTGAGGCGGTGATGCTCACGGTCCTGTTAATATCAAAACCGCGTGCGATGACAATGGCGCTTGAACGGTCCTTGAATGAGCCACTTGGGTTACCGCTTTCGTCTTTGAGCCAGAGCTTTTTAATACCAAGTTCGCTTGCCAGGCTATCGCCACTGTAAATAGGGGTGAAACCTATTCTGTGTAAGGGGCTATGATTAAAGCCGGGATCTCCCACAGGCAAAAGCGGCGCGTACCGCCAGATGGAGTGTTCGGGGTTATTGAGGATGTCGGATTGTTTTACAAGCGTAGGATTGGTTTCAAACGCGTTGCGAACAATCAGATTTCCATCACAGGCTGGACAGGTATATAAAAGCCCATTGTCGGGGTATGTTTTATGACAAAGTAAACATTCGTATGTGAATTCGGCCAATGCTTTATCCTTTAATAATTTATTAGTCGACCATTAGTCAATTTTACTTCATCGGAAGAATAAATGTTGAAAACCCTTGTTCATATGGAATTATGAGTGTCTCGTCATGTTACAATCAATAGCGAAGATCATTATGAGGAAGAAACATGAGCAACAATAGCTTGTTCGATGTGATTGGGCCAGTCATGGTAGGCCCATCCAGCTCGCATACCGCTGGTGCTGCCAAACTTGGCCAGTTAGCCCGTCAACTGGTGCATGGCGAAATTGTTGAAGTGCGCTTCATTTTGTACGATTCTTTTGCCCGAACCTATCGCGGACATGGAACAGGCAAAGCGCTTTTGGGCGGTGTAATGGGCTATGACCTGGACAGCGAAGAACTTAAACATGCCGAAACCATCGCGACTTTTCGGGGCATCAAATTCAGTTATGAGGAAGGTCATAAGGATGGCATCCATCCTAATTCGGTTGATATTCATCTCATCGAAGAAAGCGGAAAAGAAACTGTATTGAGCGGTTCATCAATTGGTGGAGGAAATGTGGTCATCACCTCGATCAATGGCATTGAAACCAATTTGCAGACCAATTTACCGGCTATCGTTACTCACCATCGCGACCGTGTGGGTATTTTGGCGGAAATCACCAGATTTTTAGCCAAAAAGAATCTCAATATTGCTGGAATGAATTTATATCGTAGCGCGGTAGGTAAGGACGCCTATATGGTGGTTGAGATTGATCAGACTTTTGATGAGGCAATTTCGCAGGAATTGCGAGATTTGATTGATGATATTATGGACGTTTTTGTGATTGAAAACAGGTGAAATGATGAACTTCTTTTCCGGAAAACAACTGCTTGACTTATGCAAGGAACATGAGCTTGACATTTGGCAAGTCATGATGAACAGAGAGCTGGAAAGTTCGGGGCGAACTGAAGAAGATATTTATGCTCAAATCGAGCATTCTCTTGAGGTCATGTTTCATTCCATCAATCAAGGCCTTGCGACATATGACCGTTCCCTGGGTGGTCTCTTGACAGGACAAAGCAAGAAGCTTTTTGAGGAACTCGGGGAGGAAAAGTTTTATCTTCCTGACCGCACGCTTAAGGTGGTGGCATATGCCATGGCTGTGATGGAGTGTAACGCGCGTATGGGCGTGATTGTGGCTGCCCCGACCGCGGGGAGTTCGGGCATTTTACCGGCAGTTTTGAAAGACGCCAAAGAAACAATGAACCTGGACACTCAAAAATTAGTTCAAGCGTTCTTAACCGCTGGCGCGGTAGGCTTAATCGTGATGCAAAACGCGTCGATCTCTGGCGCGAAGGGTGGTTGTCAGGCAGAAATTGGCACGTCCACGGCAATGTCTGCCGCGGCTTTGGTTCATCTGAAGGGTGGTAACGCGCATCAATGTTTGGATGCTGCCAGTTTTGCCTATAAAAACATTATGGGTTTGGTTTGCGACCCAATCGCGGGATTAGTAGAGCTTCCTTGTGCCAAACGCAATGGATTGGGGGTGCTTAACGCGATGCTTTGCGCGGATTTAGCGCTGCTTGATGTCCGGTCTGTGGTGCCCTTTGATGAGGTTGTTGACGCGATGAACAATGTAGGTAACACCATGCCGGCGGCTATGCGCGAAACAGCGCTGGGTGGCTTGGCCGCCACGCCAACTGCCAAACGCATCGAGCACAATTTGTTTTCGAATTCGGAGCTGAATAAGGGGAGGTAATACTTCTCGTTTCAGCATCTTACCGTTGGTCTAAAAAGGAGAACATGGTCGGGAGACCACGTTCGAACGAAGACTTTTGTGTGACGATCTTAGAATAGATCTGAATGGCTTCCAGTTCTAAACAGGAAAAGCATTAGTTCGTCCTTTTCAATTCTGTATATGAGTAACCAATCGGGTCGTATATGACATTCTCTGAAATCCCGATAGTTTCCACCCAGGGAATGGTCGCGATATCGCTTTGGCAAAACTTTTCCTGATGCCAACAAATTAACAACCGTTTCAAGCCTTGTGAGGTCAAGACCCCGTTTTTTCGCAAGTTTAAAATCTTTCTCAAATTGCTTTGAAACAACGATTTTATACATCAGTTGAGAGCTCATTTTCCAATTCTTTGAAATCCGCATAGCGTTTGTAAGCGCTTGGGTTTCTTTTCATCTCATCATATTCTGCAAGAGCCTGTTCGCTTATCTTATTGAGCTGAACTCTTTTAATTTCAAAAGGAATGCCATCGTTGTTTACTGCTGAACGTAAGAAAAGGGTAATCGCGGATGACATGGTTAAGCCAAGATCGCTAAAGAGTTCTTCCGCGTCCTTCTTGAGTTGCGTATCAACCCGTACATTAATATTACTGCTTTGCTTTAACATAAAATACTCCTTTGTGTTTATATTGTATGTAAAATGCATTAAGATGTCAACACAAATGTACACAAAACCAGGCAATGAGTGTATGGCGATGATTTCAAACTTAAACTTGTTTCGGTAAGAGTGAGGCCATTGTTTAACGAAGAGTCATTTTCCATCGATAAGAATTAAACAAAAAACCGAGCCTTTTATAAGGCTCGGTTTCAAATCAACTAAAATCATTGTTTAGGGCACAACCCAGGTGCCGGTTTTGCCTTCAAGGGCGTTTTTGATGCTTTCAGGGTTGGTGATGAGGGCGCGTTTGCCGCCTCCGTCCATGTACTTCAAAATGGCTTGAATCTTGGGTAACATGGAGCCTTTGGCAAAGTGTCCTTCTTCAATATACTGTCGGGCTTCGGCGACGGTCATTTGGTCAAGCCATTTTTCCTGAGGTGTGTTGAAGTGGATGGCGACTTTTTCAACGCCGGTGGAGATGAGGAAAAGGTCTGCTTTGACCGCGCTGGCCACAATCGCCGCGCCGAAATCTTTATCAATAACGGCTTCAACGCCGGTGATATCACCATTTTCGAGTTCGATAACGGGAATACCACCGCCACCAACACCGACAACAATGAAGCCTTGTTCAATCAAGCTGCGAATCGAGGCTGCTTCAACAATACGTTGGGGAATAGGTGAAGGCACCACACGACGCCAGCCTCTGCCGGCATCTTCAACAACAGTCCAGCCATGTTCAGCAGCGCGTTCTTTGGCGGTGGCTTCATCCATAAACGAGCCAATTGGTTTTGTGGGGTTTTCGAAGGCTGGGTCATTTTTATCGACGATGGTTTGGGTGACGACCGCAACAGCTTTTTTATCAATGCCACGACGACGGAACTCGTTATGCAAAGCCTGGGCGAACATATAACCAATTGAGCCTTGTGTATCAGCACCACAGTAGTCCAGGGGTACTTCAAAGACTTCGTCTTTGGCGAGTTCGGAACGGCGCAAGTTGAACCCAACCTGGGGGCCATTTCCGTGGGTGATGACCACGTCCCAGCCATCTAAAATCATGTCCGCAATGTGGACAGTTGTGTCTGAGGCGGCTACGAACTGGTCTTGGATAGTTTCGTGGTCTTTATCTTTTATGAGGGCGTTGCCACCAACGGCAACGACTGCAACACCTTTTTTTTGCATAGTGCAAGTTCTCCTTTTGATTTAAATTTTTTCACACAGTCGCCTTGAGGCGGCATTATGTTTTTCAGTTTGTTTGGCGATATCCAGTGGCAAAAATTCGCCTTTTTCAACAATCAAGTTTCCACCCACAACAGTGTAATCGGCTTTGACCGGCGCGCAGAAAACAACAGCTGCCAGGGGGTCTTGAAGGGCACCAGCGTAATCGAGGCGGTTGAGGTTAATCGCGAAGAAGTCCGCGCATTTACCGACCTCAAGCGAGCCAATGTCTTTGCGACCCAGCACCGCGGCACCACCACGGGTGGCAATACTGAGGGCTTGACGGGCGGTCATCAGGGCAGGGGCGTCTGGCGCGGAGCGTGAAGCGCCTTTGATGCCACTATTGAGGCGCGAAAGCAACATGGCCTGGCGCGCTTCGTTGAGCATGTGCGAGCCATCATTGCTGGCTGAGCCATCCACACCGAGCCCCACCTTGATATCTTTGCCGAGCATGGTCATGATGGGCGCGATGCCTGAGGCAAGGCGCATATTGGAACTGGGGCAGTGGGCAACGCCACAGCCATGGTGCGCGAAGACGTTCATTTCGTCGTCGTTGACCCACACGGAATGAGCAAACCAGACATCATCACCGACCCAATCGAGACTTTGCATGTATGCCACGGGTTTGTGCCCGAATTTGGCGATGCAAAAGTCGTCTTCATCTTCTGTTTCGGCGAGGTGGGTGTGCAGATGCACGCCGTAACGACGCGCCAGTTTGGCACTTTCGCGCATGAGTTCGCCCGTCACGCTAAAGGGTGAACAAGGAGCCAAAACAATTTGCAGTTTTGACCCAGGATTGGGATCATGGTAGCGTAAGATGAGGCGTTCACTATCGGCGAGGATGTTTTCTTCGGTATCCACGACGCTGTCGGGTGGTAAGCCGCCCTGGGATTGCCCCAGGCTCATTGAACCACGGGAGGCGTGCAGGCGCATGCCAATTTGCGCGGCGGCTTCAATCTGATCATCTAATTTGGAGCCGTTGGGGAAGAGATAGAGATGATCAGATGCGGTTGTACATCCACTGAGGGCGAGTTCTGCCAGCGCGGTTTGGGTGCTGAGATAGATGTCTTCAGGGGTCATGCGCGCCCAAATGAGATAAAGCGCAGTGAGCCAGTTGAAGAGGTTGGCGTCCTGACAAGCGGGTAAAGCGCGCGTGAGCGTTTGATAAAAGTGGTGATGGGTGTTGACCAAACCAGGCAGGATGATGTGGTCTCGCAGGTCAATCACGCGGTCGGCGGTTTGGGGTAGTTCGGATTGAGCGCCGATTTGTTCAATGAAGCCATCCCTGCAAAAAATAGCCGAGTCTTTGAGCTCGCGATTTTCGCCATCCATGGTGACGATCAGGGTTGCGTTTTTTACAAGTAATGTTGCCATAGTCACCTCTCTATATTGTAACGATAATTTTTATTTTTCGGCCAATTCCAACGCGTGCATGGTGTTTTTGAGTAACATGGCGATGGTCATTGGGCCAACTCCGCCTGGCACGGGGGTAATCGCGCCGGCAACTTCAACTACTTCATCATAAGCTACATCACCTACCAGGCGATAACCTGATTTTCGGCTGGGATCATCAACCGAATTGATGCCCACATCGATGACATAGGCGCCAGGTTTGACCATGTCAGCAGTGACAAACCCAGGCTTTCCAATGGCGGCGATGAGGATATCCGCGTTGCGGGTAATCGTAGCTAAATCGCGGGTTTTGCTGTGGCAAATAGTCACAGTCGCGTTTTCTTTGGTTAACAGCAAGGAAACGGGCATGCCAACGATGTTCGAGCGCCCAATCACAACTGCGTTCGCGCCTTGAATGGGGGCATTATATTCTTTGAGCATCTCCATAATGCCAGCTGGGGTGCAAGGCACAAAGACGGGAGCGAGGCCTCTTAATGCAATGCGACCAACATTGATGGGGTTGAAACCATCGACATCTTTGGTCAGTTTAATTGCTGCCAAAAGCGATTCTTCATCAAGGTGTTTGGGTAATGGCAGTTGCAGAAGAATGCCGGTCACTTCGGGATCGTCGTTGAGCTTCTTAATTAAAGCTTCAAGATCTTTCTGGCTTGTTTCTTCGGGGAGCTCATGGCTAATGTTGCGAATGCCAACGTCTTCACAGGCGCGGTGTTTATTGCGCACATAAGTCCGTGAGGCTGGATTATTACCGACCAGAATGGTGGCTAATCCAGGTGAGTTTAAGCCACGCGCGACCCGTTCAGCAATTTGTTGCTTGATGTTTTCACGAATGGATTGCGAAAGGCTTTTTCCGTCAATAATGGTTGCTGTCATTTTTAAACTCCGTTTACAATTATACCTGAAAGACATGTATAATTAAGGTATGCAAGACAAAAAAAGAAGTTTTGTAATTGGTATAGCCGGTGCCTCTGGCTCAGGAAAGACAACCTTGACCAACGGGATTGTGTGTGAGATTGGCGAAGATAAAATAGCCGTATTAGCTCATGACGCTTATTATCGTGACCAAAGTCACAGGCCTTTTGAAGAACGGGTTTTGGTGAATTATGATCATCCTGATTCACTTGAAACAGAACTTTTGATTGAGCACATTCATGCCTTGTGCGAAGGGAAATCAGTTCAGCAACCCGTGTATGATTATAAGCAACACACTCGCGCAGCGGAAACGGTGAAAGTTGAGCCAAAACCCATTATTTTGGTTGAGGGGATCTTGATTTTTGCGGAACCTCAATTAAGAAAATTGTTTGACATGAAGCTTTTTGTGGACACAGACCAGGACCTTTGCTTCATTCGGCGCATGCAAAGGGATGTGCGCGAGCGTGGTCGAACGGTGGATTCGGTGGTTAACCAATACCTGACGACAGTGCGCTTGAGTTATATGGAGTTTGTGGAACCGAGCAAGCGTTTCGCGGATGTGATTATTCCTGAAGGTGGTATGAACACTGTCGCCTCAGAGATGGTTATCTCGCGCTTGAAAGCTTTGGCAAAAGAAGTCTAACCGATGGTTTTGAAATGGGTTGAACAGGCACAATCGCTGTTTGGCGTTGTGCTGAATGAAGCGCAGGTGGCGCAGTTCGCTGACTATGAAGCGATGTTGCTGGATTGGAACGCGCGCTTTAACCTGACCGCGATCCGCGACCTTGAAGGAATTCGTCTTAAACACTTCCTTGATTCCTTGTCTTGCGTCATGGCTTTTCCGTCTGATCTTGACGAGCCAAATATCATTGATGTGGGTACCGGCGCGGGTTTTCCGGGTCTACCTTTGAAGATTGTTTATCCCAAATCCTTTTTAACCTTGGTTGAATCCATTAAGAAAAAAGCCAATTTTTGTGGGGAACTGACGCGTGTGTTAGGGTTGAAACGTGTGCTCATTTCTTCTGAGCGCGCGGAAACATTAGGTCAGGATTGGGAACATCGTGAGTTTTATGATATTGCTCTGGCAAGGGCAGTGGCAGCGATGCCGACTTTGGTGGAGTATTTGTTACCACTTGTTAAAGTGGGAGGCAGAGCCATTATTCAAAAAGGCTCGAGCGCGAAGGATGAAGCCGACGCCGCGCGAAATGCTATTCGCTTGTTTGGTGGAAAACTAAACGAAATCATTCCCGTCGAACTGCCAGGTGTGGACGGAGAGCGTTTTTTGGTCGTCATAGAAAAGATTAAGCCAACTCCAGCTGAATTTCCCCGCGCGATTGGCGTGCCAAGCAAATCACCGATTTTAAACTAATCAATAACAACAGAATCTATTATTACTGGAGTGTCAGGTAGGCAGCAAGCAACTGTTGCCATTCTTGCAGATTAAGCGTTTCAGCGCGACGGGTGGGTTGTATCTGCGCCTTTGCGAGTAATGCTTCCGATTTCTGGGTTGAAATACCCAGTCCCGCGGCAAGCGAGTTGCGCAGGGTTTTACGCTTTTGTGAAAAGCCAGCCGTGGCTAATTTGAAAAAGATGTCACTGTTCGCGTCTTCTATAAGAGCTCGCTCATATAAGCTCAGTTTCAGAACCGCGGAGTCAACATCCGGCGCGGGGTAAAAGGCACCGGCAGGAATGGTCGCGACCAATTCGGGTTTGCCATAAATCTGAACGGAAAGCGCGAGCAGGCTCATTTTGCCATCCCGCGCGATGATGCGCTCAGCGACTTCTTTTTGGATGGTCAAAACCATATGCGTGGGGCGTTTTTGGGCTTCAAGGAGTTTGCGGATAATTGCGGAGGTGATGTAGTAAGGGATGTTGGCAACGACCACAAAAGGCTCATCGTTTAATAGGTTTGTTAGGTCTAAGTCAAGGATGTCGCCGTGAATGGTTTTCACGTTTTTGTATTGACTGATGGCTTCCTGGAGGGCAGGAAACAAGGTTTGATCGATTTCGATGGCGATGACTTCCCGCGCGTTTTGGGCGAGAAGCACGGTTAAACTGCCTAAACCCGCGCCGATTTCAAGCACTTGTTCATCGCCTTGCAGCTCGGCAGCGCTTAAAACTTTGCGTAAACCAGAAGGCTCGATCAAAAAGTTTTGTCCCAGGGACTTTTTAGGACGGATAGCGTATTTTCTGATTAATGCATGTGTATCGAGAAATTTCAAGGAAGCACCGCCGGGATGTAAGCTGGGATTGGGGTCAGGAAGTAGAGCGTTGTCCAGTGATGCCAACCGATGTAATTTTCATCATCGTAAGCGAGGTCAATCCAATATCGTCCTGGTATGCCTCCGCCAGAATCACCGATAATGCCATAGCCATAACCGGGAACATAAACCCGTTGTCCAGCCATGCTTGGGTACCAGGCAGCGGAAACAGCGATGATACCTTTAGTGACTGGGGAGCCGGAGCGGGTCCGCGCGCCAGGTGGAAATTCAGAGGGATGGTATGAAGTGGCATAAACGCTGACTTTGCGCCAGTATTCCAGGGTAACGCCATCAACCGTTTCCGTTTTGATAACGGGCTTGGTGCCCCTGCCAATCACGCCATCAACAGGATCGCTGGCTTTCCAGTGTTGACTGGGAAAAGTTTTGACCTCTTCGCCATTTTCACTGATACTGATGGTGCGCGTTACCACATATCCGGTTTGTCCTGGCACGAGTATGGATGTGGTATCTAACTCTGCATTTGGATCTAATTCATAGGTATTGGTATAAGCGGTCTCTTCTTTGATGAGTTCGTAGCTTTCGCTAACCTGGACGATGTCTAAAAACAGATTAGAGTCTTGCTGATTGAAAGCTAAAACGCTTGAGGGTGCGATATAGTCAAGGTTTTGAAGTGGAAGCCCGATTTCAAGCAAAGCTTCTTCAGCGTTATCAGCGGCGCTGTAGCCAATAGTGGTGTTCTCGCCACGTGTCGCGCTAATTTCACGCGCTCGGCGGATTTCGACTTGTGTTTCTAGGGATAGTTCTGTGGAAGGCGGTACTGATATGCGGTCGTGCTCACCGATATTGATGTTTCGTTCAATGAAGGCTTGGTCGAGCGTTTTAGTTTGGCTGGAAAAACTGCTCATCTGCCCATTATCGTTGAGCAAAATAAGTTTCGCGGGGACATATTCAAGGATTATTTCCTGCCCAAGGGGAACCGAAGCGTAAGGGTCGATTGGCTGATTATTTTGCAGGATGATGTCATTGGGGAAGAGTTTGATGCCCGCGAGTTGAAGCAGTGTTGACGGATAGCGCGCGGCAGTTTTAAGGTTATATGTTTTAGAAGGATGGATGATTGTGACCTGGCGCGCGCGGTCGATCTTAATTTCGCTTGGTAATTGTAATGAAAAGGTGTCAATATCTATCGAGACTCTATCAGCGTCATCAAGCTCAAGTCCAGCGTTTTTTAAGAGGGTGCGACCGCGGAACGCGATGGTTTTATAAGTGTAAGGAATGTCATCAACCAAAAGAGTGTATTCGCGGTAAAAGCTGAAGATGAGGGTAGTAATGCCTGCCACGATTAAAAAGACAGAAAGAACCCAGAGCCAAATGGGATTAAGGCGTTTCTTTTTGGCAGGTGACTTTTCTTGCGTTTCTTCTGCTTCATTCATCATAAGCTGATTCTAACAGGTTTTAGAGAGCTTGATTTTCGAATGATCTCATCTAAGCTTAACGAGCCATCAGTGGGATTTGTCGCAGAACGTCCAGAAGCAGGTCCTGCCAGTCTTCACGTGCCAAACTATCCGGCTTGATCCAATAAGCATTACGACCAGCCCGAGCGGGTGGTGGGAGTTCTTGCAAGCCACGGTCTTTTATCCCCTCTGGTAATGGAGGATAGGTGAGCACAATCTGTTGGCTGGCGATGCCAATGGAATCCAGTCCACGCGCTTCGCCAAGGATTTTCACACGCATTTGATAGAGTAAATCCTTTACGCCATCGGGCAGCGCGCCAAAACGATCAGTGAATTCTGTGGCGGTTTCGTCAACGCTCTTTTCATCACGCAGGGCACTGATACGTCGGTAAAGCGTCAGGCGCAGAGCCTGGTCGGGGATGTAATCTGGCGGGATTTCAGCACCAAGAGGTAATTCAACGTTGATATCAAGGCTGGGTAGTTCTGAAAGAGCCAGCTCAGGTAATTTGGGCAGGCTTTTGGGGTTGGCTGTTTGGCGCAAACGGCGCACGGCTTGACTGAGCAGACGGGTATAGAGTTGAAAACCCACCGCGCTGATGTAACCAGACTGGCGCGTGCCGAGCAGATCACCAGCACCACGCATTTCAAGGTCGCGCATGGCGATAGAATAGCCAGCACCCAAACGGGCGTTTTCGGCGAGAATTTCAAGGCGCTCTTCGCCTTCCGGTGTCGGCGCGCGACGGCGATCGCGGAAGAGATAGGCGTATGCCCTTTGCGCGCCACGCCCAACACGTCCACGGAGTTGATAAAGCTGGGCCAGGCCGAAGGTATCCGCGCGGTCAATAATCAAGGTGTTGGCGTTGGGGATATCCAAACCGCTTTCAATAATGGTGGTGGACAGCAGGACGTCAATTTCTCCGTGAGTGAAATCTTCCATCACCTGGGCGAGTTGTTTTTCGGGCATTTGGCCGTGGCCAATGCCAATACGGGCTTCGGGTACCAGGGCGCTGAGTTGATTGTATATGGCGCTGATCGATTGTACACGGTTATGCACAAAAAAGACCTGTCCGCCACGGTCGAGTTCGCGGATGATGGCTTCACGCACCAGTTTAGGGTCATAAGGCCCAACGTGGGTGAGCACGGGCATGCGTTCTTCGGGTGGTGAATTGATGGTGGAAATATCACGTACACCGCTAAGCGCCATGTAAAGCGTGCGCGGGATAGGCGTGGCGGTCAGCGTGAGCACGTCAACTTCCGCGCGTAATTTTTTGAGATGTTCTTTGTGGGTCACGCCGAAGCGTTGCTCTTCGTCAATAATCACCAAGCCGAGTTCGGCAAATTGCACATCAGCAGAAAGCAAACGGTGGGTGCCGATGATGATATCCAGTTTTTTATCGGCTAATTTTTGGATGATCTCGTCTTGTTCTTTGGGCGATCTAAAGCGCGAGAGCATCTCAACATTAACTGGGAATACCCTCAGCCGTTCGCGAAAAGTGTCAAAGTGTTGTTGGGCGAGCACGGTAGTAGGCACGAGCACAGCGACTTGTTTGCCATCAGCCACGGCTTTAAAAGCGGCGCGCAAGGCGACTTCGGTTTTACCATAACCGACGTCACCGCACAGGAGACGATCCATAGGGCGGTCGCTTTCCATGTCCGCTTTTACCTGAGCGATGGCTTCCAGCTGGTCAGGCGTTTCGATATACGGGAAAGACGCTTCAAGTTCCTTTTGCCAGTCTGTGTCTGGTGTGAAGGCATGCCCTTTAACCGCCTCGCGACGGGCATAAAGGTCCAAAAGTTCACTGGCGACATCAGCAACCGCGCCTCGCACGCGCGATTTAGTGAGCACCCAGTCATTACCTCCCAGACGCTGCAGGGTGGGTTTGGCACTATCCGCGCCGATGTATCGGGTCAGACGGTCGGCTTGTTGGATAGGGACATAGAGTGTGTCGTTATCTTTGTAACCGATGGCAAGATACTCACGCTGAACGCCGTCGACTTTGGGACGGTGCAAGCCGATAAATTGCCCAATGCCATAGTCAACATGCACGATGTAATCGCCTGGTTTAAAGTCGTCAAAGAGCGATTCTGGTGCCTCGGCAAAAAGCATTGGTCGGCGACGGGGTTGCGGACGACTCCAGCCGAAAATCTCGCTGTCGGTAAGCAGGTGATGAGCCTGGCTATCATCTATCTTGAGCACCCAGCCATCAGAAAGGGAGTCCTCAATGAAATTTTCCAGGCTGTGTTGTGGGGCTTCGGGATCAAGCGTTTCGGACCAAAGTTGCTTCAGACGCGAAGCCTGGCGCGAGACAACAGTCCAGTGTTGATTCCTTTTCTCAAGTGTTTTAAGATGGGTTTGGAAGTCTTTTAAGCGACCGGCGAAGCGTGGTCCGGCATCAAAGCACGCGCTCAAGGGGCTTCCACCTGCCGCGTTGGTATGACCAAGCTCGAGAACCTGTTGCTTGGTGAAGGCGTCCGTTAGCTCAGACCAGGTGAAGTAAGGCACCGGCGCGGTTTCATCAAGTGTTTTGTCAGCGATGAGCTCATCCCGGCGTTTTAGGGACTCTTCTTCAATATCCAAAGCGGTGGCGGAAATAAACTCTTCGCCATCTAAAAGGATGAGCGCGTTTTCAGGCAGGTAGTCCAGCAAACTGGAATGAAAACGATATAAATAGGGGATAGTCGCCTCAGAAATGATGTGGGCGTTTTCATGGGAGTCAAGGGTAGCTTTGTCCGACGAGGCGTGTTTTTCAGGCAGGGCTTCAGAAGCTGGATAAACCCGCGCGATATCCAGCGTTTCAAGGCTGCGTTGGGTAGCGGGGTCGAAAGTTTTGATGGTGTCAATTTCGTTGCCGAAGAATTCGAAACGAATGGGCAGGGCGGAAGCAGGCGACCAAAGGTCAATCAAACCTCCCCGTCGCGCGAATTGCCCAGGCTGCACAACGATATTGCTGTATTCATAGCCAATCCCGACCAGTTTACTGAGCGTTTCAACGAGGTCGCGCTTGTCGCCAATTTTGAGCGTTTGTGTTGCTTTCAGAAAGTCGCGCCGGGGAATGGTGCGAGTCATCAACGCGCGGATTGGCGCGATAATCGTGTCGATATTGGGTTTTGATTGGCTCGCGCCAGGCAATTGCGCGCCGGCAAGTTCAGAAAAAACGTGCAGCCTGTCGAGGCGTGTACGCTCAGACCAGGCTAAATTCTCATAGAAAAGTGGGTTGGGTTCAGGAAAGTAAAAGTTGCGCCCGTCTTTTAGCCAAAAGCGGATTTCATCATAAAGTGCCAGGGCGCGGTCAGCGCGGTTGGTGAGGAACAAGATGGGCACTTGCAGGTCAAGTTGCAGACGCGCCAACAGTGCCAGCCTCGCTGTGCGGGGCAAGCCTAAGCCACGCCGCTCGCTGTTCTTGTGCGCTTGGGAGCGCAGAGAATCAAGCAGGGCCTGATATGCCGGTAAACTGGCAATGATATCCAGGATTTTACGTTCCGCTGACATCACCGTTGTATCTGTTCATAGCCGCGTTGAGCCCTTCGCGGACGAAAACCTGTATCGCCGCGACGGCTTCTTTGATGACGATATCGCGCAAAGTCTTTTCAGTTGGCAGAAATTTTTCGAGGACGTAATCGACTGGGTCCATCTGCCCTGGTGGGCGGGATATGCCCAACCGCACACGGGGGAAGTCTTGCGTGCCAAGCTTTTGAATGATGGACGCCACACCGCGCTGGCCTGAGGCGCTACCGCCTGGCCGCAAGCGCAAAACGCCCAGAGGCAAGTCAAGATCATCGTGGGCGACCATGATATGCTCATGGGGTACCTTGAAAAACTTAGCCAGTTGCCAGACCGAATCGCCGGAATTATTCATGTAGGTCAGCGGGCGGGCTAAGATGAGCTTCGCATCACTCAGACGCCCTTCGCCAAGCATGGCTTTGTATTTCAGCTTTTTGAGGGGGATATTAAGTTCTTCGGCGAGAGCATCCAAAACCATGAAGCCAAAATTATGCCGGGTTTCACGGTATTTAATGCCTGGGTTACCTAATCCGACGATTAAAAATGGGTCTTGTCTGTTATTTTCCATTATCATGCCTCAAAAAACGCTGTTAGCTTTGCAATCTTTAATTTTAACAGCTTTTTACATGAAATGCGAATTCATACTGCTTCTGAGTGGGTTTTTTGAAGCTCTGTGTTGGATAAGATAGATTATTTCATTAAAGTGATCTCATCCAGGTTGCTGTCTGTGCTGATTTTCTCAATGGAGATGAGTTCACCTGTGATGAGCAGGCGGTTTTCGAAGGTTGGAATGGGATCGCAGGTGAAAAGCGTCAATAAACTTTTCTCGGGGTCACTGGTGAAGGGGTTAAATTCCCAGGGACGGATAATCTTAATTTCGTTGATTTCGTAAACAAAAAGAATGTCGCCCAAAAGGAGTGAAAAACGGTCCTTGAGTTCTAATTTGCCTACATCCACGAAAGTTTTGACATAATAGGTGCCACGATGCCCTGCAATAAAGGCATGTTCACCTTTTTTGCCAAAGGGCAGCGCGGTGCCTTCAATAAAACCAGTACCAATTGACAGGACATCATGACCACTACCGTAAAAAACGGGTGCTTTTACATCAATTTTCGGGATGATGATGGCGGCGTTGACATGGTCAATGTTTCGTAAGGCTGCTATCAGCTTCAGTGCTTCTAAATCCATATCAACAGCCTGTTCACCGGATGGACTCGTATCAGCTGGATTTCGTTGTTTGACTTTGCCCTGCTCATCAAAGGGATCTTCAGCGAGGGAATGGCTTTTTTCAATGGCAGAATTGGCTGCCTGAAGCGCTTCAATTTCGATAGAAAAGGGGTTTTGGACGAGGCTTTCAATTTTTTTCTCGTCACGAATCTGGTTGATACCTTTTAGCACAGTCGGACCAAGCAGAAACAGAAGGGCGACTGCCAAAACGAACCATTTGAAGACTGATAAAAACTTACGCATTGTAAAAAATCTAATTTGAAGAGGAGAATCTAAACTCAGATTCTCCTCTTTAGTCATTTGTTTAGCGATGGTTCTTAGCCCAACGCTTGCTAAACCATAAACCAGCCGCCAAAAGGGCTATACCACCGAACAGGTAGCCCAAGGCACCCAAGGTGCCGGTATCG
>Ga0255342_1000119_pt1 | contig 143780 bp, 156 predicted proteins | sample wastewater_treat_3_FD_192416 | JGI IMG/M metagenome (GOLD analysis project Ga0255342, IMG submission 192416) | Wastewater microbial communities from Lulu Island WWTP, Vancouver, Canada - plant14 | ecosystem: Engineered > WWTP > Wastewater > Unclassified | place: Canada: Vancouver, British...
TACAGGTGAATAGCAGTCGTACTCGCCAAAAGTGAGCTGCCTCTGCTCTCCATTTTCCACATTGATCATGAAAATCTGCCTTGGTCTGGGGTCTACAACATATGGAACGCCGTTGGCTTTGTATCTAAGTTTGGTTACTACTGTCACGTCTTTAGACTTATGTGGTTCTTCTTCTTCTTTCTCTTTAGGTTCCCTGCATACAAAAGCTATGTGGCTGCCGTCAGGCGACCAGGTGATTCCAGACTTCCCTTCTTCTCCTTGTGTTAGCTGCCTGGCTTCGCCTCCTCGTGCTAGGTCCAGAATCCATATCTGATTTTGGCCTGAGCGGTTAGATGTAAAGGCGAGGCATTTGCCATCGGGAGAAAATCGTGGCGAGCCCTCGCGCGCCGCCAAATCAGGAGATTTCATTCCGTAGGTGATGCGTTTGGGGTTTTCAAAAGAGATACCTGATTCTTCGGTCTTTTTAGAAGACATCCAGATATTTGATTCGTAAGCGTTTTTGTCTGCGTTTATGCTGGTCTGCACCCAGGCTATCTTATTGCCGTCGGGCGATACATCGGGGTCTCCGACAAACTTGAGCCGCCAAAGGTCTTCAAATGTTACTGGGGTTTTGCCCTTTTCCATCTCTTTACCCTCCTAGTAGATTATTAGTTGATGGTTAGTGCAAGAAAGGATGATACTTAGCCATGTCGGGTACTGGTTGTTTCTGAATCTTGCTCCCCAACTAGAGGAAACTCACTTTAACGTGTCTGTTTTCCCCTAGAAAGCAGCGCACCCTTATCTTACTAATGATCTTTCTGTTTGGATTCGTGTATCAGTTTCCTTATGAGTATTCTATATCGTGAGTGGATTACCCTTGATCTCAACGAGTCTCAGAAAGGGTTTTGTGAAGACAGGGATAGCGCAAAATGGGACGTAGGTCCCATGTGAAAGTCTGAATATGCTTTCGATATGCATAGTGAGGACAAAGAGCCTCAACAAATGGCCCACGGAAGGGCCCAAAAACATCCAAGGAAGGGTGAAAGAAATGAGAATCAACACAAACATTCCAGCGTTAAACGCATGGAGAAACCTGGGAATTACAGGCAACATGATGTCCAAGTCGTTAGAGAAACTGTCTTCTGGCTACAGGATCAACAGAGCTGCCGACGATGCTGCTGGTTTGGCTATTTCTGAGAAAATGAAGGCTCAGATATCAGGCCTCAGGCAGGCATCAAGAAACGCGCAGGACGGCATCTCTCTTATCCAGACAGCAGAAGGCGCATTGAACGAGACCCACACTATGTTAAACGACATGCGCAGGCTTGTACTGCAGGCGCACAACGGAACCAACGCACCCGATGACCTAGAAAAGATACAGCAGGAGATTAACGCTTTAATCGACGAGATAACAGGGATAGCGGAACGGGCCGAGTTTAACACACAGAACTTGCTGACAGGCAATCTGAAGAACACGTTAAATGTGACTACTGATCCAGCACCCAATGGTATTAGCGTCGCAGATTTCAGTGGAGCTAAAGCAGGGAGCTATAAGCTGACATTCGAAAAAGATAACGACGACAACTGGTTTGCCGTTCTCTCGAACACTGCTGATCCGACCACTACGCAGAAGATTGAGCTAGGCAGTATTGTACCCGACAGTGGTCAGATCACTACCGAAGAGCCCGTCACTTTCGACTTCAGCCATTTCGGCATTAGTATTGCCCTTGAAGAGGGCGGCGAGACTGGTAGCGAGTGGACAATCGAGGAAGACACAGAACTCCAATTCGATATCGACCCCGGCAGCCTTGTCCTCCAAATAGGTGCCAACCAGGATCAAAACATGGATGTTGAAATTGGCGACATGAGAGCACAGGCGCTAGGACTCAAAAACGCCACTGATTATCAGATTGACGTAACTAAGTTCGGCGTCACTGATTTTGACTTCAATACACAATTGCAGCGCATTGACGATGCGATTTCAGCCGTTTCAACGCAAAGATCTGCACTGGGCGCCTACCAGAACCGCCTAGAGCACACAATAAACAACCTGGATACTGCTGCCGAGAACCTTGACGCAGCCAACTCTCGTATCAGAGACGTAGACATGGCTCTGGAGATGGCAAACTTCACCAGGCATCAGATTCTGCAGCAAGCTGGTACTGCAATGCTCGCCCAGGCAAACGTAACACCTCAGGCAATCCTGAAACTCTTGGGCTAAAAGAGTTAGCAATATCAAAAAAGGCCCGGCTTCGGTCGGGCCTTTTCTTCATCCAAATCATCCAGAATCCCGCCTTCAATACTCTATAGGCCTAGCGTATATCCCCACAGTGCCAGGACCAGTGTGCACACCAATTACCGGCCCAACTTCGAAAAAGTAAGGATTCCCTTTCACGTTTAGCTTGTCTCGAGCCAATTCCCGAAGAGACTGGGCGTACTCGAGCCCTTGCCCATGGCCTACCGCAATAGACACCGCGCGCCTCTTGAACTTGCTCTCCAGAAACTCCACCATCCCGGATATAGCCTGCTTCATGCTCCTGACCTTGGCTAAAGGTACATATATGCCCTCTTCAACTCGGACTATCGGCTTAATCTTGAGTAGGGTCCCAACCACAGAAGACACCTTCCCAATGCGTCCGCCCCTTTGGAGGTAATATAGCGTGTCTAGGCTAAAAAGAACCTCAGCCTGGTCTTTGAGTCTCGAAACTCTCTCAAGAATCTCCTGCGCACTGAAGCCGGCCATGGCTAGGCGCGCAGCTTCTATAGCCTGCCCTGCAATGCCGAAGCTTATCGATTGAGTATCGACAACGTGAACGCGTTCGGGCGCCAATTCGGACGCCACCATCCGAGCGACATCAACGGTGCTGCTTAGTCCTTTGGAAATATGAAAAGAAAGTACCTCCTTGCCAGAATCCACCAGAGGCTTGTAAACATCGAAGAACTCTTGCGGCGAAGGCTGGGAACTAGTTGGGAGTTCTTCGTTGCCGGCCTGTTCGAGCATTGGATAAAAATCAGACGGCGTCAAGTCAACCCCGTCTTTGTAGACCATCCCGCCGTATACAATCGAAAGTGGTATAACGGTTATACCAAATTTCCGTGCCAGTTCGGTACCAATATCGCTTGTGCTATCAGTAACTACGGCAATATCCGCCAAAGCATTCTCTCCCCATCTTCAAATATGTAATCTTCCAGGAAACACAATGAATAGAAACTGTTTTGCACGCGGCCAACCTTCAACTAGGCTTCTTGCTAATCATGGATAAACACTTCAGTCTTCTCGGGGATATTGTCGTATACCCACTTGGCATCTTCTACCTTAAGACGGATGCATCCATGGGACGCAGGCTGCCCAAGTTTTTCAGCCTCTTCTTCAATGATCTCTTTGTTTTCATCCATGGCTAAAGAATGAAACAGATAAATACCCCAATCCCTAAAAGACACCCAATACTTAGCCCCTTGCCCATACTTTTCATTGAAAAACCACAGACCACGGTTCTGAATCTCGAAAGTTCCCAGAGGGGTTTCGTGCCCCTCTATCCCCGTAGAGGCAACCATCTCCTTTATGACCTCTCCGTCTTTGTAGACCTTGACCACCTGCATAGATACATCAACCTCAACAAGGAGACGCTCTGGCTCTGCGATGTATTCATGACCTTTGCCGGCCGAATGCGCATGTTCCGAATCTATCGACTCAAGACACAGGCCATCGCCGTCTACCGAACCTTCTCCAGACACTCCGAGTTCTTCGTTCTTCGTTGAAAACCCTGCTGCTTTTAGGGCACCAATGGCTTCATTGGGATCAAAGACAAGCCGCAGACCCACGCCCGCCTCGGGTACATTTATCTTTGTGCCAATGTTCCACATAATGATCCGCGGGAGTATCACCCTGCCGAAAACAAACCCAAGAAGGGCAATACCCAGCATTATCAGAATCATTACAGCAATCTCTCGCCGAGACATCATGACCTCCACATCATAGATGTAACCGTTACGGGCGGAAACAACAGCCGGCAGACGAGGCTAGACAGTCGGTGCCGGGAATTCTCGCCAGAAAACCCTGTAACACTCAGGCCTTTTCATGCTGATACACCATAGGCCCACAATCATTATAATGTGAAAGCGTGCGGGCTACAATTAAAAGGGAATTCCCTTGGGTCTGCCGCAGGGGCGTTCATATGTTTTTGTCGGGGGTGCCTCGAGACTATCGGGATTAGCGTGCTGCTGCATTGGAAGCTCATGAAAGGGCCGAGGATGTGTCTGAGGGCGGGTTCAGATAGGCATAAAAGAAAGGCCGTCGAGCAAATCGGAGCGGTTCTTTTAGCCTGGCTGCAGCGCAATCGTCAAAAGCGAAAAAGTTCCCCCAGAGAACCAAGTTTTTTGGCAAATACACCGGCAGTTAACACGCTGAAGCACGAGAACCGACCCCGTGCTTCAGAGGTGGCAGGCGACGAAGTGGTTTGTGTCTTTCTGGCGCCACTTAGGCTGTTCTTGGCGGCAGATGTCTTGGCAGTATGGGCATCTGGGATGGAAGGTGCATCCTGATGGAGGGTCTATTGGGCTCGGTACGTCTCCTTCTAGTACTATGCGCTCTGACCGGTGGTCGGGGTCTGGAACTGGAATAGCCGATAGTAGGGCTTGGGTATATGGGTGTTGGGGCGATGTGTACAGGGTATTGGAGTCGGAGAGTTCTACCATTTTACCTAGGTACATTACACCGACTCTATCGGATATGTGCTCAACTACGCTGAGATTGTGCGCAATGAAAATGTAGGTCAAATTGAACTCTTCTTGCAGGTCATCTAGTAAGTTGAGGATCTGTGATTGGATCGACACGTCTAGAGCAGATACGGGTTCGTCGCACACTATGAGTTTTGGGCGTAGGGCTAGTGCTCGCGCAATACCTATGCGTTGCCTTTGCCCTCCTGAGAACTCGTGAGGATAGCGTCTTGCATGGTATGGGCTAAGCCCTACCACTTTGAGCAGATTCTCGACAGTTTCTTCTTTTTCTTTTCCTGAGGCCACTCCGTGTATTGTCAGGGCTTCGCCTACTATCTCGCCTACGGTCATCCGAGGGTTTAGGGAACCGTATGGGTCCTGGAATATGATCTGCATTTCCTTACGCAGACGCCTCAGCTCTTGGTTGTTCATTTTGAGGATGTCTGAGCCTTCGAAAACTACTTGCCCTGACGTAGGTTCTTCGAGACGAAGTAGGCAGCGTCCGGTAGTGGTTTTCCCACATCCGCTCTCGCCAACAAGTCCCAAAGTCTCGCCTGCATATACGTCGAACGACACATCGTCCACCGCTTTGATCCATCCACTTACTTTGGAAAAAACCCCGCTTGTTACCGGAAAGTGCTTCTTTAGATTCCGCACTTGCAGCAGAGGATCGCTCGAACCGCGGGTAGGATCGTAGGACCCGCTCATACTTGTCTCATCATTTGCATGTACTTTATCTTTCAACTAAACTCACCTCTTTTTATCGCGTATCCATCATAGGAAAGAAGCAGCCTTAGGGAAGAAACATCGCACAAAATGCCCTGATGACACTTGGGTAATGCAAGGTTCTTCTGCTCGGCACGCATCTTTGGCATACTCACATCGGGTATGGAACTTGCATCCTTTTGGCATGAACATAGGGTTTGGCACCACGCCCGGTATCGCGTAAAGCCGTTCTTTAGTGGATCCAGGCCTGGGGATAGCCCTCAGCAATGAGTTTGTGTAGGGATGGAGCGGGCTGTAGAAAACATCGCGGACAGACCCCTCCTCTACAACTCGCCCAAGATACATTACAATCACTCTTTGCGCCATCTCGGCAACTACGCCCAAATCATGGGTAATGAGCATGATAGCCGTGCCGAATTCCTCTCTGACATCTTTCATGACTTCCAGGATCTGTGCCTGAATTGTAACATCAAGCGCAGTAGTAGGTTCATCTGCGATAAGGAGTCTAGGGTTGCACGCAAGGGCCATAGCTATCATGGCCCTCTGGCGCATCCCTCCCGATAGCTCGTGGGGATACTGATTACATCTTCTCTCAGGGTCGGACATACCCACTCCCGTAAGGAGTGATGTTGTCCTCTCCAAAGCCTCCGCCTTTGAACACCCTCGATGGTATTCCAACACCTCAGCAATTTGATCCCCGATGGTGTACACGGGGTTAAGACTCGTCATAGGCTCTTGAAATATCATAGCTATCTTGTCGCCCCGTATGGCGCGCATTTCCTCGGGAGATTTTGTGAGAAGGTCCTCGCCTTCAAACCAGATGTGGCCAGCTTCGATTTTGCCTGGAGGATAAGATACCAATCTCATGACAGAAAGAGCGGTCACGCTCTTACCGCATCCCGATTCGCCGACTATGCCAACTGTTTCCCCTTCCTTTATCGAAAAAGAGACCCCGTCAACAGCGGGAACTGCCCCTTCAAAAGTGTAGTAGGTTGTCTTTAAGCTCTCTACACAGAGAAGATCCGTACCCGAGGGATCACAATCCCCTTGGGTATATCCATCAATCGAGCCAGGGTCCGCCTTATCCGTCAGGCCATCAGTTTTGCCGTTAGTCTCCCCTGACGATTCCGCCTCGCCAATATCATTCACATTATTGCGATTCTTACCGCGAAGAATTCTACTAATGGAATTTCTTTTCAGTATTTTGTCCTCGTCCATATGATTCTCTCCAGACCTTTTTTTCATTTGCCCAAAAAACTCTGGCAGATTGTTTCTCTTACTGCCATATGCATTTTCTCCTCAGATCAATCCTTGAGCCTAGGATCCAAGGCATCTCTAAGGCCATCTCCTACGTAGTTGAAAGCAAGCACTGTCAAGAAAATGAATATTCCTGGGAATGTGGCTATCCATGGAGCCTTGCGCAGGTTGGTTCGACCCGCGTTTAGGATACTACCCCAGCTAGGGAATGGTTCAGGTACCCCGAGGCCCAGAAAACTCAGGCTTGACTCCGAAAGTATGGCACCTCCTATCTTGAGCGTAGCAGACACGATTACAGGAGCCATTGCGTTGGGCAGTATATGCTTGAAAATGATCCTCGCATCGCTGGCGCCTAGCGCCTTGGCTGCTGTAACAAACTCCTGTTCTCTGAGAGACAGAAACTGCCCGCGCACCATCCGCGCGAGACTTGGCCACGATGTAAGGCCTATGACTAACATGATGTTGAAGATATTCCTTTCAACCACAGACACTATTGTTATTAGCAGAAAAAACGTGGGGAAAGACATCACCGCTTCAGTTATGCGCATGAGCACATTGTCGATTTTCCCGCCGTAGTAACCTGCTACGGCGCCTACGACGGTCCCCAACAGAACCGAGACACCTGCAGCGACAAAACCAATGGACAGACTAATTCGGCTTCCCCAGACTACACGGCTGAAAACATCTCTTCCCAGATGATCAGTACCCATAAGATGCTCTTGCGATATGCCCTGCAAACGTTCGGGAGGCATGGTCTCCCTATATGACTGAGTGGCAATGAGCGGGGCGAAAATGGCAACGAGATACATGAAGATCAGGAAATACAGCCCCGCCATCGCCAGTTTGTGCTGTTTGAAGCGACGCCAGACCATTTGGCCGTAGGACTCGGATTTACCCATGGACATCTCGTCATCCAGACCTGCGTCAAAATAGACAGATTCTGCTTCGCTTTCTGCTTGCATCGATTTATAACCAACTCGCATCTTTTCTCACCACCTGAATCCTTTGACTACTGGTACTTAATCCTGGGATCTACGAGAACGTACAGAACGTCTGAGAAGAGGTTGCCCGCTACCATGAGTAGCGCGCCTATCATGTTAAGAGCCATAACCACCTGGTAATCTCTTTGAAACACCGATCTGACCGCGAGAAGTCCCAATCCCGGCCATGAGAAAATGGTTTCGATTATGGCAGATCCGCTAAAGAGAATCGGCAGCTCAAATCCCAAAAGAGTTACAATGGGTAGAAGGGCGTTTCTCAGTGCGTGCTTCATAATGACCACTTTCTCTGGCAACCCTTTGGCTCGCGCAGTGCGGATGTAATCTTGGTTTATGACTTCGAGCATGCTAGACCTCATGTATCGAGTGATCCCGGCCATACTGCCTAACGATATGACCGTTACCGGCAAAACAAGGTACTTTGCTCTATCGGCAATAACTGCGAGGAACCCGTGAGTTTTTAGGCTGACTCCGATGGTAGCTACGCCTGATATAGGCAGCCATGCGGATTTGATACCTACCGCATACACAAGGATCAAGGCAAACCAGAAACTTGGAAGCGCCTGACCTAAGAACGCAAAAAACGTTACAGCATGGTCGAATTTCGAATATTGTTTTATCGCCGAAATAACCCCTATAGGTATGGATAGGACGTATATGATCACCATAACTATGAGGTTCAGGTATAAAGTGTAGGGTAGCCGTTCCATTATGTGGTCCAAAACAGGGCGACCGTCAATAAAGGAATTCCCAAAGTCGCCTTTCACCACACGGCTTAGCCACTTAAAATATTGAACGTGTATGGGTTGGTCTAGTCCGTAAAGCGCCCTTATTCTAGCAACTTCTTCAGCAGTAGCGTTCCGGTCCGTCATGAGAAGAACCGGGTCTCCTGGCGCAAGGTACATTATGAAGAAATTGATTAAAGATATAACTATGAGTAACGGAATGACCTGAATTAGTCTCCGGACCAGATAGTTCAGCACTTCGATATATCTCCCCTTGCAGGGGTTTTCCGGAAAAAACGGTGCTTTCTCCGAAAAACCCCTAACTTAGAATCCAATTAAGAGAATCCAATCAAGACAAATGCGAATGTATCTATCAACTAGGCGCCCAAGGTTCGATCTGCTTTCATCGCTTGCTCGTTCATGTCACTCGATGTACCACTTTTCGGGATACAAAGGACCCAGTTTCGACCACACTACGCCTTGGACACGCTTGTTCATTGCTTGAACATTGTTTCTTGAATAAAGGAACACATACGGCAGCTGCTCGTTTATGATGGTTTGCACTTGTTTGTAGATCTCTTTACGTTTTTCCTGGTCCAGTTCTCTGCGCCCCTCTTCCAGGAGACGGTCAAGTTCCTCGTTCTTAAACTCTACGTCGTTAAATCCCACAAGCTGTCCTTTCTCGTTCACACCGCATTCCGAGTGGAAGAACAAGTAACAGTCGGGATCTACGCCCAATGACCATCCAAGCATGTACGCTTCGAATTTCGCGACGTCAAGGTACTGCTCCAAAAGGACCGAGTACTCGATGAACTCAGGATTCATCTCGACACCGATCTTGCTCCAATCTTCTTGCGCGAGAAGGAGCACTGCCTCTTCCTCTTTGTTTCCGGATCTAGCAACAACTTTGAAGGAAAGGCGTGTCCCGTCTTTCACGCGAATCCCATCAGACCCCTTTACCCAGCCTGCTTCTTCAAGCAAGGCTTCTGCCTTTGCGGAGTCATATGGGTATTGGTTGAGCTCGTCGCCTGCATAAGCCCATGATACAGGCGGAATGTTCGCGTTCATAACTGTGGCGTATCCTTGAAGCAGGTCGTCAACGATCTGCTGTCTATTGAGACCATACATGAGCGCCTGTCTTACTTTCAGGTCTTTTAGAATCGGATGAGTCTGCTTTAGCCCAATATAGCGATAGCCATTCATTGGGATTTCCTTGAAGTCAAATTTGTCCGCATACTGCTCTTTCATCCTGTCGATGTCATCTACAGGGATTGAATCCATGTAGTCGATATCACCCTTTTCAAGGGCTGCGAGCATCACCTGCTCGTCCTGATAGACCTTGATAACGACCTGTTGGATGTAGGGCCCTTCTCCAAAGTAATCATCATTTGCTTCCAAAAGGATGTACTGCCCCTTCTGCCATTCCTTGTATTTGTAGGGGCCTGTGCCTATAGGTTCCATATTGGCTCTGTTCTGTTTCATGTCAGCAATGGAAGTGGTCTCAAATATGTGCTTAGGTATGATGCCAATTGACAGTTTGGATAGCAGCGGCGAAAAGGGCTCACTCAGATGAAGCACCACTGTGTGTTCATCTGGAGCCTCGACCTTTTCGATTGGTTCAAAATCTGTTGCTCTTACACCTTGGTAATCTGGATGCCGAATGGCGTCATAGGTGTACTTTACGTCCTCAGAGGTAAGCGGCACGCCGTCGTGAAACTTGACGCCTTCTTTTAGTGTGAACGTCCAGACTAGGCCGTCCTCTGAAAACTCCCATGATTCGGCAAGGTCTCCGACCATCTGAAGGTTCTCGTCTTGTTTAAGCAAGCCGTTGAAAACTCTGGATATAACGAGAGTCGCAGTACCGCCTGTAGATAATATGGGATTGAACGTTACAGGATCCCCGGTTATACCGTATGTAATGACCCCCCCGGTAAGAGGCCCCTCATTCGAATCTCCTTGAACATCATTTGTTCCGCAACCACTTGCAAGCAATGACGCCACCAGTACTAACACCATAACCAGCCCGAACTTTTTTGCCATCTGCTGTGCTTCCCCTCTCTCTTCCGTATCTTCTTTGCAGACCCGCTCCGTCTGTTGCGATTTGTCTGTTGCGATTTGTTTGTTGCGGTTCCTCTGCTCTGCGAAAAACAAACCTACAATTTGAAAGGTTTTCGCTCTCAAGGAACAATTGCTGAATAGTTTATCACCAATGTGCATATCTTGTCACTATGAAAAAGAACATTTTGTTGAAATGATCTAGAGAATTTGATTTTGTATACGGTCGTTCCCGCGTGCAGGCAAAGATCCATGCGTGGGGAGGCAGTTATAACACGATGTATGGTTATACATCAATTGTATTTGAGGCTCTTTGGGAGATCAGAAAGCAAAGCGCTTTGACACATGAACGGCGGTGATTCCTAGGGTGATTCCTAGTGAGAAGGGCAATTAGGTGAATGAGTATTGAATAGTGTTGTACTCATGTACTCACAGAGGCATGGGAGGGAAATGCCACGCTGTGCATCCGATGGTGACAAAGTGAATAAAACAAAACGGGGACGGCTCCCTACACTTATCTCTGCACTCTAGGAAATCTGAAACCTACTACCTAGTGAAGCATGAGAACCGACCCCGTGATTCAGTGTTTATACTCTGGCTACACCGGTGTCTATGGCGGCGCGGGCGACTGCTTTTGCTACTGTGGGTCCTACCCTGGGATCGAAGACGTCGGTGATGATTAGGTCTGGGCTGAGCTCGTCTTCGCTTACTAGGCTGGCCAGTGCGTTTGCTGCCGCTATTTTCATCTCTTCGTTTATGTCGCGTGCTCTAACGTCGAGTGCGCCTCTGAAGATTCCTGGAAATGCTAGGACGTTATTGATCTGGTTGGGGAAGTCGGAACGTCCGGTGCCTACAACTTTTGCTCCTGCTGCTTTTGCTTCATCAGGATATATCTCGGGTACAGGGTTGGCCATTGCCATAACTATTGCGTCTTTGGCCATAGTCTTTACCATATCCTGACTTAGCGCTCCGCCTACGGATACGCCTATGAATGCATCGGCATCCTGTAGGGCTTCAGCTAAGGTCTTGGCTCCTTCTTTGTTGGTCCTTTGGGCTATCTCCTCTTTGTACGGATTCATACCTTCTGGCCGGCCCTTATAAATGGCTCCCCTGCTGTCACAGAGAATTACATCGCCTGCCCCCATGTTCATGAGCAGATTCGTGATCGCCATCCCGGCTGCTCCAGCTCCGTTTACAACGATCTTTATTTCTTTTAAGTTCTTGCCTACAACCTTCAGTGCATTGATCATCGCTGCGGCTACCACTATCGCAGTTCCGTGCTGGTCATCGTGGAAGACTGGTATATCGGTTTCTTTCTTGAGCCTCTTTTCAATTTCGAAGCATCTAGGCGCTGAAATATCTTCAAGATTAACCCCGCCCAGGGCCGGCGAGATGAGTTTGACGGTCTCTACTATTTTGTCTACCTCTTGTGTTCCAAGACAGATAGGAAAAGCGTCTACGTTACCAAACTTCTTGAAAAGAACACATTTGCCCTCCATAACAGGCAACGCTGCTTCAGGTCCAATATTGCCAAGACCTAATACTGCGCTTCCGTCAGTGACGACAGCGATAATATTGCCTTTGAACGTATATTCCCAAACCAGGTCCTTATCTCGGTGAATCTCTTTGCATGGCTCAGCGACGCCGGGAGTATATGCCAAGCCAAGGTCATCTTTATCTTTGAGCTCTATCTTGCTTTGGATTGCGATTTTACCTTTGTTATCCTTATGCAAAGCCAACGCCTTGGTACGAATATCCATAGACCCATTACCCCCTTATATTTCAATCCTCGATCTCACAGGCTGCAGAAACGCACTGCTTCATTACTATCCCAAAACCTATACGCTATCTACTTACCTAGAAATCAGAGTCATAGTTCTTACGAGATCTGTCTATACTGTGCTCTTCCCTCTTGATATGCGTTTTTCCCATAGCGGTCTATGCCTACAATCAGAGGAAAATCCTGCACTTCCAAACGATAAATGGCCTCCGGTCCAAACTCAGGGTAGGCTATCACGTCTGCCTTTTTGATCCTCTGAGCCAAATAGGCTGCGGCTCCACCTATTGTGAGAAAATATACGGCTCCCTGCTCCTTGATTGCATCGACGACCTCTTGGCTCCTATTGCCCTTGCCGATCATGCCTTTCAGGCCGAGTTCCCGCAAAAGCAAAGGAGTATAGGGGTCCATGCGAGTGCTAGTCGTAGGTCCGGCAGAACCAATGACTCTTCCGGGTTTTGCAGGACACGGACCAACGTAATATACTACCTGTCCATTTAGGTCTACTGGCAGTTCTTTACCTGCCAAATAGGTTTCTACCAATCTTTTATGAGCCGCATCTCTAGCAGTAAAAATGACTCCGCTAAGGTTCACCTGGTCCCCGGCGTGAAGTCTATCTATGGTCTCAGAATCAAGGGGTGCCTTGATCCGAATCATTTGAGTCACCTCTTTTTACAATACAGCTTCTGCATGGCGAGACGCATGGCACTGGATGTTGACCGCCACAGGCAGACTTGCTATATGAGTTGGATAAACTTCCACATGCACGTCTAACGCTGTTATTCGTCCGCCTAGGCCCTGCGGACCTATTCCGGTTTTGTTCACCAATTCCAAGATCTCTTCTTCAAGCCCTGCTATATGAGGCTCAGGGTGTCTTCTCCCCAGGGGGCGCAGGAGGGCCTTTTTGGCTAGCAGAGCCGACGTTTCAAGGTTTCCGCCTATCCCAACACCCAATACAACGGGCGGACAAGCGTTAGGCCCTGCAGCCTCAACTGTTTCCAAAACAAAACGTACCACGCCATCCTTCCCATCCGCAGGCTTAAGCATCGTAAGCCCCGATGAATTCTCGGAACCGGCTCCCTTAGGAGCCACAACTATCCTCAGATCAGAGCCGGGCACAATTTCTGCGTGTATTATTGCGGGAGTGTTGTCGCCGGTATTTTCGCGGACAAGGGGATCCCTCACTACGGACTTTCTCAAATAGCCGTTCACATATCCGCGACGGACTCCCTCATTTACCGCTTCGTAAAAGTCTCCTCCTACAACATGCACATCTTGACCAATCTCGAGAAATACTACGGCTAACCCTGTATCCTGACAGATTGCTTCGCCTGTATCGGCCGCTAGACGAGCGTTTTCCTTTACAATCTGCAACATATCTTTGCCTATAGGAGACTCTTCTTGCGAGATAGCAGTATCTATGGCTTGCCACCAGTCCTCGCCCAACTTAGTGCACGCATCTATACATAATTTTTCCACAACATCAGTAATCTCTTTCGCCTGGACTTCCTTCATTTGCTACACCACCTGGCGCTCCATATTGCCCTAAGTCTGCCCTCAATAGAATGCCGAACAAACAGAGCCTATTGCCGTTTCAAGTACTAGACCATCCTCACAGTTAAGTATATCACCTAGATAGCCCCAGCACCTTTGTCAAGGTAACCTAGATTAAGGTTGAGCGAATGTCTTAGTCACTCGAAGCCACATTAAGCATATGCCGCGGATCGAGCAACGTTTTGGCCGTGTTCTCGTCTAGTATCCCTGACTTAGTAACAACACTTAGGATGTCCTGTCCGGTTTCCATAGCCTTTTTCGAGACTTCTGCCGCACGAGAGTGCCCAATTATCGGGGCAAGCGCTGTTACAAGACTTAAAGAACTGCTCGCATACTTTTCGCATCTTTCAGTATTGAACTCCATGCCCTTTACAACCTTAAGAGCCAAGGCTGTCATCGCTTCTGTCAGCATCCCTATGCTCTCAAAGAGGGAAAAACTAAGTACCGGCTGCATGACGTTGAGTTCAAACTGACCTGCTGAAGCAGCCAAACTGATTGTCGAATCGTTGCCGTATACACGGAAACACACCTGATTGACCATCTCGGGTATAACCGGGTTGACCTTGCCAGGCATGATGCTGGATCCTGCCGCAATGGCAGGAAGCCTTACCTCCGCAAGACCTGCCATGGGACCTGAGGCCATTAGACGAAGATCATTGGCGATTTTCGTCAGCGTAGTCGCACTAGCCTTGAGGAGTCCGGATACCTCAACTAAAATATCGAGATTCTGCGTAGCGTCCACACGGTTTGAAGCAGGTCTCAGACTATCGATTCCGCTGCACTTACGCAGTTCATCAACTACACAGTCAACGTAGACAGGATCAGCGTTCAGGCTGGTGCCAATCGCAGTGCCACCTAGGTTGACTACAGACAAAAGATCGATGGCCCTCTGCCCTCGCTGTACATCTCTGGATATTGCACAAGCCCATGCCTCTAGTTCCTGCCCTATGGTGATTGGAACAGCGTCCTGAAGGTGTGTTCTGCCGAGTTTAGGAACGGCTGCATACTCGGACGCTTTTTCTTCAAGCGCATCAACCAACGTTTGCGCCGCTTTCACATAGCCGTCGAACATTCGGATTGCCGCTATCCGTATAGCCGTAGGGACAACATCATTAGTTGATTGACCTTTGTTAACGTGATCTAGCGGGTGAATGATCTGGTAGTCGCCTGGCCTGTGGCCCAGAATTTCCAGCGCACGGTTAGCAATCACCTCGTTGGCATTCATATTAATACCTGTACCGGCTCCTCCTTGAATTGCCTGCCCGATGAACTGGTCATGCAATTTGCCTTCTATAATCTCGTCTGCTGCTTTGGCAATAGCCTGAGCCTTATCTGGTTCCAGCTGCCCTGCCCGTAGGTTGGCCATAGCAGCTGCCTTCTTAACCATAGCTAGACCTACAATCAGCTCGGGGTGGAGGCTGTAACCGCTTACAGTGTAGTTTTCCGAGGCTCTGAGACTGTTAATTCCGTAATACGCCTGGGCGGGCAAAGTCCTGGTACCCAATAAGTCCTTTTCCACCCTAACATCCTGGAGTTCCTTTCCCAGTGACACATCTGTCATCCTTTCTTCGGTATCAGTATTTGGTTTCCCAAACGTGTGTTACCTACAAGGCACACACATTAACAATACACTATTCTTATTAACACCGCAAACCAAGAATTGCCGAAGGTCCGGCTCCCTTCGTGCAGCAGTGAGGCGATAATAAAGGGGAGACTTTCTTGCCCTTCCTACTCCAAGAACCTACCAATATATGGCTTCTATACTACTTAGTTTCTCTTCTCTAACTTGCGCGGCAAGAACTTTGCTTGTAGAATAGCCATTTAAGATACCTTCCTTAGAGATTCTAGGCATCTAAGGAGGATTTTCGCCGGGGTCCGGGGAATTTGACCCTAACTGGACCAGTCGACACGGTATCTTTGGCGGCTGGCCGATCAACACAAAATTCTTGGGAGGGAAGTTAATGCGAATCAAAAAGGTTGTGGTGGCCTTAACCTGCACTCTTCTAATTGCTTCAATGCTCGCAGGCTGTGGGCCGAAACAGGAGAAGGAGGCATTGCCAACGATCCGGTTCTTGTCAGATGATAGTGAAGCCGCTAAGAAATACGCGCAAGGACTTCAGGAGATCATCAGGACGAACCTTGGTATCGAGCTGGTACTAGAAAATGTCGACTTCAAAACGCGTCTACAGAAGATGAGAGATCACGACTTTGATCTTGTCTTCGCAGGCTGGGGTGCCGATTACAACGACCCCATGAGTTTCCTCGATCTGTGGGTCACAGACGGACCTTACAATGACGTGGGCTGGTCAAATGCTACATATGACGAACTCATAGCCAAGGCCAAAAAATCCAGCGACCAGCAAGAGCGGATGGATCTTATGGCTGAAGCAGAAAAGGTTCTTTTGGATGAAGCCCCAATTATTCCAGTCTACTGGCGTCAAAGGAACTATGCCGAGCATTCATGGGTAAAGGATATTGTCAGGACTGCCTTTATGCCCAGCAACGAATGGAAGTGGGCATACACAGAAGGCCGTCCCGAAGGTGATAATGTACTTAATCTGAACCTTGGCGAGGAGCCCCCAGATCTTCAGTCAGTAACGTGCACCGATACAGTATCCCTGGACGTGCTTAACGCCGTCTTGGAAGGTCTTGTGCGTATGAGTCCCGACGGTTCATATCAACAAGGCTCAGGACTCGCAGAAAGCTGGACGCTATCCGACGACGGTCTCGTGTACACATTTACAATTAAAGATGGCCTGAAGTGGTCCAATGGGAAACCACTGACTGCTCATGACTTTGAGTACGCATGGAAAACAGCAGTTGATCCGCGAACTGCTTCTCAGTACAACTACATGCTGTTCTTTGTAAAAGGTGCTGAAGATGTAGCCAATGTTGAAATCCCAGATGCAAACGAAGATCCTGAAGGGCACACTGCTGCTCTCCAAGAGTTGCAGGAAGCTATGGACAATATGGGGGTCGACGCGATTGACGACCTACATCTCGTAGTCACCCTCGAAGCTCCGAGCACATTCTTCCTGAGCCTTACCGCATTTTCAACCTACTTCCCGTTGAACGAAGAGGCTCACAAAGAGTGGGGCGAATCCTATGCTACTGAGTTAGACAAGATGCTCTACTGCGGACCGTTTGTCATCAGTGAATGGAAACATGGAAGCAAGATGGTCTTGAAGAAGAACTCCAACTATTGGGATGCTTCAAATGTAAAACTAAGTACAATCAACTTTGACATGATCAAAGACATTAACACACCTGTTACCATGTACGAAGCAGGAGAACTCGATGCGATTGGAGTTCCTGGCGACTTCATACCGAAGTTCCAGTCTGAACGCCCAGACGAGTTCAAGCAGATGCCCGAAGCCGTATGTTTCTATCTTGAGTGCAATCTGGAACATCCGTTGCTTAAGGATGCCAAGGTTAGAAAGGCGCTATCTCTAGCTATTGACAGGCAGGAGTATTGCGATAACGTTCTAAGAAACTACTCCGCACCCGCCTACGCCTACAATCCTCCTTCAATGCAAGGAGCGGAACCTGGCGAGGTCTTTGTCGAGAAGTACTTGAAAGACTATCTGCCTATAAAGGGAGATGCTGCTGCAGCTCAGAAACTCTTCAAGGAAGCGGTCGAGGCACTTGGATACGAAGCGCCTACACCTCCTGGCAAGTAGCAAGTGATATATCCATCAACAAGCATTTGAGAGAGTGCGAAAACGGGGAGCCTCGCTCAGGCTCCCCGTTTGTATAAGGAGGCGAAGAAATGGGACGGTATGTCTTAAGGCGATTTGGTTTCATGCTTTTATCGCTATGGGTAATCGTCACCGTTAGTTTCATATTGATGAATGCGGTACCTGGCGGTCCCTTTACCAGTGTGAAACTGACGCCCCTGGTCGAAAAACAGCTTGAACGCAAGTATGGGCTCGACAAACCCAAATGGCAACAGTACACCACCTTGCTAAAGAATCTGTTACACCTCGACCTGGGTCTTTCTATCCGTGAACGAGGCCGTAGCGTAAACGACATTATCAAGTACACTTTCCCAACATCAGCCGCGCTGGGTATTGAAGCACTGGTTTTCGCAGTTACCATAGGTCTTGCACTTGGAATTATAGCCGCTTTATACCGGGGTCAGGCCCTTGACTACATTGCGATAATCATCGCAGTAATCGGAGTCTCGATACCAAACTTCATTGTGGCGTCGATTCTACAGTACATCCTAGGGTACAAGCTTAAACTTCTACCCATCGCCAGGTGGGAGAGCTTCAAGCATACCATACTTCCAGCATTTGCACTTGGGCTTGGCACTTTGGCAACTATGACAAGGATGATGAGGTCCAGTATGCTTGAGGTTCTTAACCAGGACTACATACGCACCGCCAAGGCAAAAGGACTTAACTCGGCCCAGATAGTATGGAAGCACGGAGTCAGAAATGCAATTCTGCCAGTCGTAACAATCCTTGGCCCTTTGATAGCAGGAATAACCACAGGCACCCTGGTAATTGAGCGTATGTTTGGCATACCCGGGCTTGGCAAGTATTTCGTAGAGAGTATTTACAACAGGGATTATCCCATGATAATGGGGACAACTGTTTTCTACTCGGCTTTACTGCTGTTCATGACCTTCCTCGTAGATATAGCATACGGCCTAATTGATCCTAGAATTCGCATTGCGCGGGGAAAGGAGGACTAGCAGATGATCGATTTTTATCCAGAACCGGAAGACTTTGCGCGTCTTACACTCGACGAAAAGGTAAGCGATGCAATCACCCGGCCGCCAATTGGTTACTGGGAGGATGTCTGGATCCGGTTCCGCAAGAACAAACTCGCGGTTATTGGACTAAGCATCCTTGCTATTCTTGCGATCATGGCCATTTTCGGTCCTATCATAAGTCCATGGGATTACAGGACCTGCGACTACGGACACATTAACGAATTTGTGAGCAGTCGTCACTGGTTTGGCACAGACTATCTCGGCCGAGATATGTTTACTCGTCTGTGGCAGGGCACAAGGATTTCTGTTTTCATAGGAATTACAGCTGCCCTTATAGATCTAGTGATTGGCGTGGTCTGGGGAGGAATAGCTGGCTACTTCGGTGGCATTGTAGATGACATTATGATGCGCATAGTGGACATCCTTTACGGTGTACCGTATCTACTGGTAGTGATCTTGCTTCTGGTTGTTATGGAGCCGGGCCTCGCCTCGATTATTATCGCCATGAGCTTAACCGGATGGGTCGGTATGGCTAGACTAGTGCGAGGGCAAATTCTTCAGTTGAAGGAAATGGAATACGTCCTTGCAGCCAGATCGGTAGGAGCTTCTCCCCGGCGCATTATTGCCAGGCATCTTATCCCCAATACAATGGGCGTTGTGCTTGTCAGCCTTACATCAAGCATACCAGGCGCGATATTTGGAGAAGCTTTCTTAAGCTTCATCGGTTTGGGAGTACCCATGCCACAGGCTAGTTTGGGAACTCTCGCTAACGAGGGATACCAGGTGTTAAGGATATATCCGCAGAACATGGTTATCCCTGCCTTGGTTATGAGCCTGCTTATACTATCATTTAACTTTGTCGGCGATGGATTGAGAGATGCTCTTGACCCGCGCCTGCGTCAATAGGGAGTGAGCCTATATGGAACAAAACATTGCTAACCAGGAGTTTGCGGAGCCCGCTACAGAAAAGTTGCTCTCCATAGAAGACCTCCAGGTATCTTTCCACACTTACGCAGGCGAAGTACATGCAGTACGCGGAGTAACGTACTCGGTGGAACAAGGAGGATCCCTTGCGGTTGTAGGGGAATCAGGCTGCGGTAAAACTGTAACAGTGCAAGCTGTGATGAGACTTACACCCATGCCACCCGGGGAAATCAAGGGAGGCAAGATCATCTTCAATGGTAGAGACATACTTTCTTTAACTGAAAAGCAGATGCAATCTGTTCGAGGAAAGGACATAGGCATGATCTTCCAAGATCCTATGACAGGACTGAACCCTACAATGACAGTAGGCAATCAGATTGCGGAAGCAGTAATGAAGCACCAGCACTTACCAAAGCACGAGGCTATGGAAAGAGCACTTGAAATGCTCAATCTGGTTGAGATACCAAATCCCGCGGTTCGTGCTGCTCAGTACCCTCACGAGTTTAGCGGCGGCATGCGTCAGAGAGCGATGATAGCCATTGCCCTTGCCTGCGAGCCAATACTCTTGATCGCTGATGAGCCTACCACATCCCTTGATGTAACCATTCAGTCCCAAATACTTGAACTTCTTCAGAACTTGCAGGATAAGATGGGTATGACCATAGTCCTCATAACCCATAATTTGGGCGTTGTAGCTCGTCTAGCGCGCAATATCGTGGTAATGTACGCCGGCAAAGTTGTTGAAAGCGGAACCTCTTCGGACATATTTTACCGGCCTGCTCACCCGTACACTAGGGCGCTACTACAGGCTGTGCCTAGGTTGGATAGACCCTCTCGGATGGAATTAGCATCAATTCCCGGCACTCCACCGGACCTATTTGAGCCTCCTCTGGGATGTGCCTTTGCACCAAGATGCAAGTATTCGATGAAGATTTGTCTGGAGCACGACGCGGATCCAATCAGCGTAGGAGACGGTCATAGAGTATCATGTTGGCTCCACCATCCGGCGAATCCAAATCGTGTACCAGTAGAATTATATGGCGGGGGTGACACACATGACTGATGAGATCGCCCTCAAGGTCAACAACTTGAAGAAATACTTCAGAGTGGGAAAACGTAAGATCCTCAAGGCTGTCGACGATGTATCTTTCGAGGTAAGAAAGGGCGAGGTGCTTGGAATCGTAGGAGAAAGCGGATGCGGCAAAACGACTGTAGGAAGAACTGTATCACGGTTGTATGAGCCAACAGACGGCGCAATAATCTTTGACGGGAAAGACATCACCAATATGCCGGAAAAAGATCTCCTATGGTTCCGAAGGAAACTGCAGATGATCTTTCAAGATCCTTATGCATCGTTAGACCCTCGAATGACTGTAGGTGAAATCATAGGCGAACCATTAGACATTCACGAGCTTGAATCAGGTCAAGAGCGTACTGACAAAGTACACTACCTGCTAGACATTGTCGGTCTCAGCAGAGAGCACGCCAATAGATTTCCTCACGAGTTCTCGGGCGGACAAAGACAAAGAATCGGAATAGCCCGAGCATTAGCGGTGGATCCTGAATTTATAATCGCCGATGAACCCATTTCATCACTAGACGTGTCGATCCAAGCACAAGTAGTGAACCTGCTTACAAAGCTTCAAGAGGAACGGGACCTGTCATTCATGTTCATAGCCCATGATCTTTCAATGGTGCGCCATATATCCCATAGAGTAGCAGTAATGTACCTAGGCAAAATAGTCGAAATAGCACCATCCGAGCGCATTTACGAGTGGCCCCTTCACCCGTACACCAAGGCACTTATGTCAGCCAACCCTATACCCGACCCCAACATAGAAAGTTCAAGAGCACGCATAAGCTTGCCAGGAGAAGTGCCAAGCCCGATCAACCCGCCGCCCGGATGCAGATTCGCAGGCAGGTGCCCTCAGGCACACGACCGTTGCAGACAAGAAGACCCAGTCCTCAAAGAAATCGAGCAGGACCACTGGGTATCTTGTTTCCTGTATTAGCTGAAGCACGGGGTCGGTTCTCATGCTTCACTAACAAGCGTAATGGTTCTGGGGCTTCAACAAAAGGTTAGTAGTACAGCAGAAAGTCAAGTGTCAATGCGCAAAGGTCGCGCATCTGCACTTGACTTTTACTACAGCACCAGTATGATAGTAAAGTAGTAACATAGGTGGGGCCGTAGCTCAGTTGGGAGAGCGCCTGAATGGCATTCAGGAGGTCGTGGGTTCGACCCCCATCGGCTCCACCAGTTTAAGACCTGTTTCGGAATTTCCGAAACGCAAAAACAGCGAAAATGACTGCAGTTTTACTGCAATTTGATAGGAAGAAGGAAATCGGCAGGGAGCGCAAGTCCCCGCCGATTGAGGTAGGAAGTCTGTTTGCCTAGCAGACGTCACGTGCGGTTACAGGACTATTTCTTTGGGGGTCACTGTTACTCACAAGTTCGTCCATCCACAGCAAACAGACTTCTTTCTTATTTTTTGCCCAGGCTATTATGTCCGGGGTAACCTTGTATTTCCGGTTCATGCAAAGAACCTTTACATCCCATCCAGGCTCCCAGACCAACATCGCTACAATAGATTCATGTAATTCGTGGTACGTAACTTCAATCTCTGGCGCTGGCATCTATTGCACCTCCTTCTTTTCTTGTTTTTGAACCAAGCCATTAAGGCTTGCTGCCGCGGCCTCCTGCAGGCCAGGGGTAAGGTGGCTATAAAGGTCCAGGGTCATAGTTATGGAAGAATGACCTAACCGCTCTTGGACAACCTTAGGGTGAACTCCCCGGGCCAAAAGAAGGCTTGCATGGGTGTGCCGCAGGTCATGAAGCCTGACCTTGGGCAGGCCAGCACGCCCCAGAATCCGCTGGAACCGCTTAGTAAAGTCCCTTGGGTCAATCGGTGAGCCATCTTCTTTGCAGAAAACCAGGTTGTTGTCCTGGTAGGCCGGGCCAAGAAGCAGCCGTTCCTTGGCCTGCTCTCTTCTGTAGGCTTTCAACTCGCGTACCGCATCATCAGTCAAGATTATGCTTCGCCTGCCGCTCTTACTCTTGGTGGTATCCTCCAGGGAGAGGCCGTCTTTCAGGACCAACATCTGCCGCTGGACAACGGCAACGCCCTGCTCCAGGTCAACGCTGTCCCAGCAGAGGCCGCAAAGTTCTCCCCGCCTCATTCCCGTGGTGGCCACCAAGACGTAGGCTGCGAAATACCTGTCTTCCCTTGCCTCCTGGAAGAACTGAACAAGTTCCTGTTCGTTAAGGGGCCGAATGGGCTTGTTCTGAACAACCGGAGGATTGGTAGCATCCGCAACGTTCCGAGGCAGCATACCTTCCTTAACTGATTGCTCCAGTGCCTGCCTAATAATCGCATGGAGGTAGCGTACTGTTCGGGTTGACAGGCCGCCTTCGCCATCGCAGCGGCCTGTCTGTAATTTCTCGCTGTAAAAACTCTGTAACATATGCGCCTGGAGCTTCGCCAAAGGTATCCTCCCCAAGGCCGGCTTGATATGGATATCGATAAGGTACTCGTAGCTAGCATAAGTGCCAGGCTTCAACTGCACCTTCTTATAATCCGTCATCCATTTGTCAAGCCACTGGCCCAGGGTGTAGGTGGTGGGTTCGATGTACGCGCCGCCGTTTAGCTCTTGCAGGGCCTTAGTCAGCTTATCGGCAACCTCCCGCCTAGTCTTGCCATACAATGTCTTCCGCTTTGGTTTTCCAGTCTCAGGGTTGATGCCCACAGTAAACTGGCAACACCATCTACCGTCTGCCCGCTGGTAGATGGTACCCTCGTTGTTACCACGTCGCCTTTGTTTCGCCATTTAACATTCCTCCCTTCTAGGCCATTTCTCGGGCCATTGCTCCAGCCCTTTGTTAACAAGTTCGGACACAGCCTCCTTGGGTATGCGTCTGGCCCTGCCTATCTTCACGCTAGGGAGCCGGCCGTCATCCAGCATCCGCCGAACAGTCGAAATTGACACCTGCAAATAATCCGCCACTTGCTGAATTGTCATCAGGTCCGGTAACTGTGTCATTGGTCTCGTTCACCTCCCGGGCAGGCCTCTTATTGGTATTCGCCTACCATTCATAATGTACCATAGTGTTTCATGATATGTCAATACAGCTCAACAAAGAAAAGAGAAAAGGCAGGTTAAGACACTTTGAGCAGCTCTCGGGCTGCCTCCAGGACAACGGGTTCCCGTGCCAACCAGTAAGAAAGAGTATCTAGAATCTTATTCAGCCTACGTGACACCGTGCGCACACTGAACCGGACTTTCTCCGCTACATCCTCTTGAGAAAGACCCCTGCAAAAATAAAGCTCAAACATTCTGCGCCCTTCTGGCCCCTGGAATTGCAGCACACCCTCAATTGTGCGGGTAAGCAGCAGAGCCCCCAAGTATTGCTGTTCAAGCTGTTCCAGGGCCACTACTTTGTCAGCAGTGGGGTCGCCAGCAGATTTTTGCTTTTTGCTTACGGTTACCGAGGAACCGCCGGCCCTGCTAATAACCGTATCTCTACGGAGGTCATAGTCTCTTACTCGTATTTTTAGCAACGGGTAAGCCTCGCATATAACCCTAACCTCGTCTCGGCTAAGATCCAAAGGCTATTCCTCCCTAAATGTTTGTCTGCCGCTCTCCCCGGTGTCTTAAGAAGATTTACGGTCCATGACATCTGTTTGCAAACAAAAGCGGTTTAAAACACCTCTAGAACGATTGCTGTTTTGTGAACCGGTCCATAAGCACTGTCAACGGTAGTTCGGAACATATTCCACGTGGAATACTAACCTTACCCAGGTGGCCATAGAGCCCTTCCGCAACTTTCCGCACGGCTTTCGCAAGTTTTCGCAACCTTAAAAAAAGTTTTCGGCCTTTTGCTTGGTGTTTTGCCCGCTAGACGTCTCAGACACCTATAAATCGTCTTTCGCAACCTTGCGGAAGTATCGCAAATTATCGCAACCTTGCGGAAGGTTGTCGCAACCCGTTGTTTGCTTCCCGGCGCCACGTCACGGAACTCCTAAAACATGCTGTGCTCTTGACTGTGTATCTGGAGGTGCACCAAGAAAGCCAGTATAAGTAGCCTTCTTGGTGCTACTACTGCAATTCTACTGCAACCTTTTAATCGAATCCCATCCAACCCCCGCGAGATTCGCCCGGATACGCGCAAGGCGCCTACACCCCTCGCGGCCTGACAACGAGGTCGAGTCCTTGCCGCTGGCCTTCGCTAATTATTGTCGGCAGGATCAACCTGGCGAGTGCTTTGCCATCAATTCTGAGCACGATTTCTTTGCTTTGATGTGTGGCCTGCGAGAATCGGTTGACGCTAGACATCGCGCGAAAAACAGCCTGCTCGATGCAGTCTACGAGGGAACTGTCCGCCTGAGAGCCCGCGCTTAGCGCGAAAGAAGGTGTTCTGAGCGTTGTCGGTGTTTTGACCTCGATCCCGTTAACCATCATCTGGTATCACCCACCCGCTGGTCCTCGTAAATGCGAATGGTTCGCAGCTTCTGTTCCAATTTCTTAAGACCATAGTCATCTGCGATCAGCGTGCCGACGTGTAAGTGTATCTCGGGCGCTGGCCCCGCTGCGGCCGCTGCAGAAGTCGTGGCTCCAAACCCCGAACCTGCTCCGGCCGAGCCAAAAGCAGGCCTTGGTGCCGCGGCCATTGCGCCCAAGCTTTGAGCTGCAATATCGGCTGCATTCTTGACTGAACTGACGCCAGACAAGATCCCCTCGGCATACATCTTCATCAGGTTCGGCGCCCACTTGTCGGCATCACGGCCCGGGCCTTCTCGAGTCGGCGACGAAAAGCCGAGAAAGTCCTTCACGGTGTTAGCCGTGTCGGTGATTGCGTTTTTTACGGACTTGGCTTTGGACCCAATGCCTTCTTTGATATTGGTCATGAGGTTCTTGCCCCAGTTTTTGGCGTCATCGATGATGCCGAGGACGGTCTCTTTCGCTTTTGTAAAGGGCTCTTCTATTGCTTTGCGTACCGTGTCTTTTGTGCCGTTGAGTTTAGTGAGCATCTCGCCCCAAGACTTAGGCACGTTGTCGCGCATGTTGCGAGCCGCTTCGGTCACCGAGGTTTTGGCGGCATTGAATCGGTCCGTGATGCTCAGCTTTATGTTGTCCCAAACAACCGGCGCATTAGTCTTTAGTTCGTCCCAACTGGTACTGATCGTCGTTTTTATGTTGCCCCAAACAATGGGCGCATTGGTTTTCAATTCATCCCACTTGGTACTGATTGTTGTTTTGATATTATCCCAAACAACCGGCGCGTTAGTCTTGAGCTCGTCCCACTTAGTAGATATAGAATCTTTTATGTTGCCCCAGACGATGGGCGCCTCAGTCTTAAGCGTATTCCAACTGGTACTAACCGTTGTTTTGATATTGTCCCAGACGAGAGGTGCCTCGGTTTTGAGCGTGTTCCATTTTTCCTGAATTGTGGTCTTGATACCGTCCCAGGTATTCCCGGCAAAATCTTTGAAACCGGTCCACTTTTCTTTGGCGCCATCCCACATATCGGCGGCGAATTTCTTAAAACCGCCCCAGGTTTCTTTAACTCCATCCCAAAGGGGGATTGCCCAGCCTAGGACCCAATCCTTGAAACCGCCCCAAGCTCCTTTAACCCCGTCCCAGAGGGGGATTGCCCAGCCTAGGACCCAATCCTTGAAACCGCCCCAGATTCCTTTGATGCTATCCCAAAGACCCCCGGCCCATTCCTTGAAACTGGACCACGTCGTCTTAACGCCGTCCCAAAAACCACCCAGCCAAGTGGTGCCTAGCCATGTCTTGAAGCCGTTAAACTTCTCTTTGATGCCGTCCCACAGCCAACCCACAAAACCTTGGAATGATGCGGACTCTTGCTCAAAGCCTTCAAACATGTCGTCGAACATGTCGTCAAAGGCGCTAAGATCGGGCATATCTATATCCAGCTCAGGAACGTCCAACCCGGGAACGTCCAACCCAGGGACGTCGCCCATGTCCTCCATGAGTGTGTGGACCTCGTCAAAACTCTGCAGGTTGTCTTGAGCGGCCTTGCCTAACTTGCCAAGCGCTGCGGCCTGATCTTTCGTGCCCTTAGTGGCTTTTTTGGTGCTGTCGGCCATCTGCTCTTGGGATTGCTTGATCTTTTCTTGCGAGCGTCTAATCTGTTCAGCGTATTTTTCCTGAGATGCTTTGAATAAGCTTTGCTGATATTTGCCCCAAGCAACGATGCCGCCCGTTAAAACAGCTGTTATCGCGAGAAGCGCCCAACCTACGGCCGGGATCGCGGCGTATAACGACCATAAAGCAGTCTTGACCGCCTCTATTACGCCAACGTGCGCAATACCCGCAAGCGATGCCAGGTGGATTTGCATCTGATATATGCCGATGACTTTGGACACAAAACCTAATATGCCGGATGTAGCCAACGACTCTCCGGCCAGGGCCGCTGTAACAAGCCTAAGATTGGTTACGGCAACACTCACGCCCCTAATAACCCACGTAATAACTTGGAACCTTAGAAACGCCGTAACCGTAAGATTGATAAGCGAGGTGATTCTGGCCCAATTTGTGGCGATAAAGCCCGCGAATGCCTTGGCCCAACCCAGCACCTTTTGGATCGCCTGGGACACCGCCTGCCCCCAAGCTTGGAGCACCGCCTTGTTTGCCTCGGCCCAGGCGATACCGCGTTTCAAGGCATCCGTTATGGCGTCGATGATAACGCCGAACGCCGGCAAAGCCAGCGGCCTCGCAACGGCATTTTTGAACGTGTCTACATACCGGGTAAGTGAGCCTAGTTTTTTGAACGCGCTGCCCATTGAACGCTCGTATGTGCCGGCGACTTTCTCGCCTTCCTCGAGGATATAATTGAGCATTGCCTGTTTACGTTCAGCTTCGGAAAGCTGGCTAACAGCTTTCCCTAAGGTTTTCGCATAATCGTTATATATATCATTCAAATTACGCGTCATACCATAAGCACTTAATAGCTCCGGCCTCTGCTTGGCAATGGCCTCTGTCATCTTTGCCGCCGCCTCGGAGGAGTTCTCCCCGGCTACTACCGCAGCGTCTTGAGCAACTCTAGCCAGCTTGGCCGCATCAGCAGTGTCTACCTGCGCCTGCATAAAACGAGTCAGCATCTGCGATGCTTCTTGCTCCGCTATACCCAAATCCATCAGCGCATCGCGTTGCTGAAACAATGCTGCAATGGATGTCCCCGTGGAGCGGGCTACCGCCTGAAGAGCTACGTCCAAAGTCTCTGTTCGCCCGGCCGTAAGCACGGCATCTTTCGCCAGACCGCTGAAAGATTTTATACCTTGAAGAAGACCTATGCCCAGCGTAAACGAAAAAGCGCCCTTGAGAATCCCGCTCAGGTTGTTGCCCAACGTTGTTACCCGTGCCTCGGCCAGGCGTTCGTCACGATCAAATTGGCTAAAATCCATCCTCATTAGGACATCTAAGACCCCTACTCTCACTTTGTTTCACCTCCCAGAGGACCCATAAGGGCAACGTTAGAATCCGTCGCCTTGTTGAAGATCCTGATTTTCTGCACCTCGCTCAGTGGGCGCACAAATGTAATTTCATCCCAGGTGGGAGACTCCAGAGCATCCCTGACCACAGTATCCACCAAGGCCCAAAAAGCTTTCTTGCCTTTGAATCCCAAGCTGTCAAAATCTCTTTGACACTCGTCTGGAGTTTTCGCCCTGGAGCCATGGGACCTGAGTATGCCCCAGAACGGTTTCCCCAGGTCCCCCAGCACATAATCCAGGAGCACTACGGGCCTAACCATCACCTTTATGGTAGTGCCCCGGGAAAAACCAGGTATCTCCAAGGGTCTTGACCTAACCTGTTCTTGGATCTCGTCAATAGGGGTCGCCCATTTGTTTTGTTTCCCAGTCTTGTTTTGGTGCTTCTTTCTCCACACTTCCTGCCCACCTCCTTAAGTCGAGAGCACAAGCTCTTCTAATTGCTCTTGACTTGCTGTCAGGAACCGCTCTGAAAAAGCCAGTATGTCCAACCTTTCAAGAGTCCTGACTGCAGTTTTACTGCGTCACCACTACCGAAAAACAACACTCTCAAATGTCTTAACCTGTCCCAAATACCCTTGCGCCGCGTAATTGCTAATGAAGCCGGCCTGCTCCAGGTCAGCCAGAATCTCCCGAACCTCGTCTATGTTCTCCCGGCGAAGGTGGAGGATTATCTCCATAGGGAACCTGTCGCCTGCGCCGCAAGCCTTAATGCTCAGGAGGATAGGCTCGAGGGCAGCCACGCCCTCCGCCGTCGGGTTTACCTCCAGCCGCAATGTTGTGAAAGCAATCGTCATGTTACACACCTACCTAATATCAAACACGGGCCGGAACGTGGGACCGTCAAGAATCGGATATGCCGCCAGGTCCGCGTCAACGTTCCGAATCTCGTGATGGCTCAAGCTCTCTAGCTTGGCCGGGTAGTGATCCATGCTCGCCAGGAAGGCAAGGCCGGTCTCTATCTTTTTAAGTTCAGCAAAAGCCTGGTCCTGGGGCTCCGCTTCAATCTGGTGGCGCAATGATCTTAGCGCCATATCATTCGGGTTCTTGGTCTCACGCCTACGGATCTCAGCCTCAAGCAACTGGTCAAAGTCGGGATTGCCTTTATGCTCCAGGTACAGGCTCCGGAGTTCGTCTGCCGTGGAAGTAGGCAGGGGCTGAGACCAAAGGGTCACGTTCAGGAGCCTTTCCTCTGTGCTATACTTCTTGGGTTCAACCTTGGGCCGGTACTCCTCACGAATCGTGTCCAGGACCGCCATGGCCTTCTCAAAGTACTTCCGCTTCAATTCCTTGACTGCTTCCTTGGTTGCTTCAGCGCTCTTGTTTTTGGCCTGCATAGTTAGGTCAGCGTCTAGAACAGCCGCATGATGTTTCCTAATAAGCGCCACGTATTCTTTGTCCATGCCGGCAAAGACCGCAAACACCCTCGGAATGTCTTCGTCCAGTCTGCTAAGATTGATAGTCACTTTTTTTCCTCCTTCGGCCTGGCACCGCTGCCAAGCACCCTTTGTTAGTAGATTGATAATCAAGGGTCGCTGGTGGGTCGTCTCGCTTATTCCTTGCGCTTCACCTCCACTAGCACCGTCCAACCTGGATACCACCAGGACAGGCCGGCATCAACTGAGGCCGTCAGATCGTACTCTTCACAGTAATGGAGAATGTCTTTCAGGTCCTCGAATGTCAGACCATATGGCTGGCCAACAAAGGTGTAAGGCCTGCCATCTTTCAGCCATAGGCTGGGGTGGTCCATCCATCTACGAAAAACATTAGCGTATGTGTGCTTACCAATTAAGTGCTCAAAAACATTCCGGCCCGAGGTAAGGTTGAGGTCATACTTTATGGAATAGATATGTTCTATGTAGCCGGTGGACGCCTCGGCGTAGGCCGGGGCCAGTAGCCCAGGATTTTCTTCCCGCAGGGCTATAAGAGCCGATACCGCCTTTTCGTATATCGGGGTCCTGTGTTTCTCGTCAACGTAATGCCGGCCAGGGAGATCTCTGCCCCGCCGCCATTTGCGCTCTTTGCTTTTTCCATTTTCCTTTTTAGCCGTCTTTGTCACTTGGCCTTACCTCCTGGAATTACATCTTTTTAGTGACGTATTAGTTTTTTAGTGACGTATTAGTGACGTATCCAAACCGTTCTTCAGCAGGGGAAATGCACCGCAGTGACGTAAAGTGACGTTTTTTTGTATTTATCTCTATATCTCTGTGCTCTCGCGTGTAAATATGAAATTACGTAACTATACGTCACTAATTCATCAACACGCCTGCTAAGAGACATATTCTGAAGATTTCTAAATACGTCACTCCAAAACACAATGCGTCACTCCCCGACAGCCTCAAAATGGCTCATCCTCCGAAAAACCATGGGCCAGCAATGTTACCCCCTGGCGCCTCCAGACCCCGCCGGTCCCCCTGAAGGCGTTGAAGCCGTGCTCGGTCAATCTCCGCCCAAAGTAGTTTGAAGACGGTATCTCGGCCCCGACAGCCTCCCCCCCAGTCGCTTCTGCCCAGGCAACGAACGCCTCGTACAACTCGCCAGATGTAACGCTTAGATCCTCTCGAATATAGCAGCATTCGTCTATGAACCGGGCTATGGAGTCCATTTCTCGTCTGTACTCGTCGGTCGCCTGGCGAACCTCATCAGGCATACCTAACCCGTCTTTCTGCCAGGCTAGGCATCCCTGAACCGCCCAAGAGAGAATCCCAGGCATCTCCCGGTGAAAGGCGGCGTCAATCTCGCGGCGCGGTTTTGGGTTCTGAATACGCACAGTGAAAGGTATAAGTCTAATCCGGTCCCATATAGCCTGGTCGGTGCCTCGTATAACCGGCTTATGGTTCGTTCCTAACCAGATCTTGAACTCTGGGACAAAATCAAACCATTCAGCATGGAGAAAGCGGGCCGTAACGGTATCCTGCCCTGTAAGCTCCTTAATCTTTGCCTCTGCCAACCATCGGCCCTGTTCGCTCTCAGAAGCTCGAACGAACCTGGCTCCCCGCAGTTTCGCAACATCGTTAGGAATGGTGGCGTTTCTAGTTGTTAGTAGTGTCTCGGTAGGTACTTTGCCGGCATAGTCGCCAAGCATAGCCCCAATAGTCTCCAAAAAGGTTGATTTCCCGTTTTTCCCGTTGCCCCAGAGAGTGAACATACATCGTTCATCCGTATGGCCTGTCAACGAATAACCTACTGCCCTCTGGACGAAGGATATTAGATCGCCATTCCCATCAAATATGGTATCTAGGAAATCAAGCCACGCCGGACATTTAGCCAAGGGATCGTACAATACTGGAGCCAACTTAGTTATGAGGTCCGCCTGGTTATGGGGCTGCAATGCTCCGGTACGGAGGTCTAGGGTACCGTTTTGACAGTTCAGTAGCCATGGGTCACAATCCATCTGTCCCGGGGATACTGGGATCCCGGGTTCACTCTCAGATAAAGAGATCATGGCGCGGATTCGTTGTTGGTTTTCAGATCGTAAGGCCCACTTGACAAGTTCTTCGCGCAGTCTCTCATCGCTCTCCGAAGAAGCCTCTGCATAGATAAGTCTGACTGTTTCCTTTGCCCGACGTTCCACTTCCCCTGAATCGTCAGGCTTCCAACGCATCCCGTCCCAGGCAAGCCACTTGTTCCATGGGTGGCAGTACCGCAAGTCTTCTCCGTGCTCGTTAACTAGGCGCCGGGCATTACCCAGATCGGTCTGATTTATTTGGTTACCTAATGCATCCGCAGTGCTTGTTTCGGACGAATCATCACGGCTACCTTGCAACTGCTCAGTGGGCTGCCACTCAGGGGCTTGTTCAACAAGGGCCAAGAGTTCTTCTTTGGTGTAGCCCGCTTGCAGCCAGTCCGATACATCCCCTTTATGCGGCAGGCCAGGCAGTTCAAGCACCCTAACGCTCGCAGCAACCCCGTCAAGCGAATTTGCCACTTGTTCGGCGTGTCTGCGTCCAGGGTCGTCGTTGTCCGGCAGAATAACGACTTTTGCACCTGAAAAATGCTTAACATATGAGTCCTTCCATTTGTTCCATTTGCCGGCGCCTTCAGCGTTAGTTGTAGCGGTCAGTCCTAACGCTGCCAGGTTGTCGCAGTCCTTCTCTCCTTCGGGAATAAAGATGGTTTCGCCAGCCTCGACGCCCTTTATCAGCTCTGGCAACTTGTAGGGAACACGCTTGACGCCTTCCATGTTCCATATAAAACCGCCTTTGCCGTTAGGCCTCCGCTGACTGAATTCTTTCCGTTCGCCTTTTGGCACCTTGTAGCGAACGGTCTGGTGAACCAGGTTCCCGTTTTCATCATGATAATCGTATACCTTTTCAATCTCTCTGGCTTTGCGGCTGGGCTTATTGCTTGCTGCTTTGGCGGGGAACAAGTCCCGTGGTTCTAACCCTATAGCCGCTAGAACTTGCTCGGTCGAACAACCCGCGTAACATTTGACGCCAGCGCTTCCGTCAGGATTCTCCCATACCTCTAGCGAGGGGTGTCGGTCGTTATGGCTTGGGCAATTCGTCATGACGCCGCCCCGGCTAGTTCTCTTGCCTGGTGGCAATCGTGAGATTACCTTCTGAAAAGAGGTTTCCCCCGGAATGTTGCCCAAAACCGTATTTTGTGTTACTGTCTGAGTAGAGTTCAATCTATATCACCAGCCTGGTGCCTCTGGCCCGGTCCAGGGGCCTTTTATTTTTGAGTGCTTCATTTTTCCGCCGTTGCTTGCTCGTCCAGCCATCTAAAAAACGCATCCTTCGGCACTACGATTCGCCGGCCAATCCTCACAGTTGGGAAATCTTTCTGCTTCGCCAACTCGTAGGCAGCTATTCTGTTTATTCCCAGCATCTTAGCGATTTCCGGCACATCAAAGGTCAACCGCTCGCCTACACTCGCGCCTACACTCGTAGGAGTCATCTATCTTCACCCCTTGTATAGAACTTCAATTAACGTCCGCTACCTTGACGATAGTAGATTTCTTATGATAGACTCAAACAAGAAACGCTTAGTATCGTAAGACAACATAAGAATCTTTTTTTGCAACGGGGGGGATCGTTATGAAAGCATCAAAAAAGCAATCAGAGCTTGAGCTTCATTTGGTAGGCGGGGCAGCCAAACTCGACAGCGATGGAACACAAGTTATCAGCAGTCCGCTTCGAGACGGCAATGATCTGGAGTATGTCTCCATAAAACCTGTTAAAGGTCTAGCCGCGAGTTTTTCGCGATTGGATTCTCCACGCAAGATCGGCGAATTTGCCGCGGAATACGGTCTGCTTCATGTGAGCATACCCAAGAATCCTCTTGTTGCCGAATTTTTCTGGCCACCAACGCCCCGATACCCCTTACCTCGGGATCATCGGAGGGCAGGCAGTACAGAATCTTTGGTTTTGTGGGAGGAGTACGCAAGCGCCATGCGTGAATTGCTGGGCGTCTACAACATACTAAAACGCGGAAAGACCAATCCTTCCTTCGACATGGAAGGGCGCCTCTTGGACGTTTTCGCTATAGAGCAGGAAGAGGATACCTCAAGGCTTTGCAGCGTTGTCTGGCGAAAGAACGGTGGCTTTACAGGAGTGTTTCTTGACACCGAGCGCGACACCTCGTTGCCTGCCACAGCAGCTCTGGTTTTGGCCTCTGTTACGGCGCGCATGATTGAAGGGGGCGTCTACCTTACTCATAAAGCCCTTTCCTCGGCTGAAGATAGCCTATTTGGTTACCGTGTCATTGAGAAACACTGTACCGTCTCGCCTCTCGCCGCCGCTTTCTACGATTTATGGGAAATGATAACCGAACAAAGACCAATCATCACTTGCGAATACTGCGGCCGGGTAATTGAAAAGTCCGGCAGACGAAAGTATTGTGATAACCTTTGCAGGCAAGCCGCGTACGAAAGACGGAAAAAGGCGCTTCCGGACTCCCCAGAACCGCACCCCAAACCTGACTGCATTTGACTGCAGTTCTACTGCAAAGCCGATTGATTTACACGATATCAGGTTTAATCAGATTGAAAGAACAAGGAAAAGCCCGCCGCAGAATCCCAGCGTAGATAGCACTAGACTGAACGCCACAAAACCAGGCTTAATACTCCCTTCTAGAATGGCATTCAGGAGGTCGTGGGTTCGACCCCCATCGGCTCCACCAGTTTACTATCCCCTAAGGTTGCACAGCCGCACCGGAAGGACTATCATGACTGCCCCGAGTGTTTTTGATTTGTGGCTAGTATCTTTTGGAATACATAGATATTTGACAGGGCTTTCAGAGTTCGGCCAAAGCCTTTTCGGAACCGCTCAGGAATGAAGGAGTATCAAAACTCCAAACTTTCCGCGAAAGAGCTGTAGACCTCCAAAACCGGAAGCGATACTAAAATTCCTGTCTCGCCCGCTATACTAATATTGTACGTCTGACCTGCTTCTAGACCCATGGAATGAGCAGCCGCAACGCATGTATCGCTTCCAGGCACGTAGAAACACACGGTTACCCTCATTTCCTTCGCAACAGTCCGGAGCTCCTCTTGAACTGTAAAGTAAAGATGCAGCGCATCGCCTCCTAGTACGACGGAGACATCCGTTTCTGAGACCTCACGAAAAGGGGTTTCTGATACTGTCTGAGAAACAACAATCTCTTGTCCATGGAAACTCACTATTAACAGTACGACCAAAAGACAGGTCACAATTGGAACCCACCACCGCCTGTAAAGAGAAAAAGCGGCGTAAAGGAAAGGAGAGACTATAAGTGTTAACGCCCCTCGCCGGCTTAGAACGCTGTACGGAAGAAAAAGCAAGGCTGCTATGCAAAAAACCACTATGCAGACGCTGACCACTTGACGCCTGTTTTCATAGATCCAATTTCCGAACTCAACCATATGGATACGCTCCCAATAGACTAACCATTTTCCGCAATCGCCTGCACTAGAACAATTCGCACAGATTAGCGGCTTATCCTCTAATCTTCATCAGAGAGTCATGCAGCTACGGCTGCGCTCTTGTTGCAGATGGGTTTGCTCATCTCAGTAGAATCCCACATGTCATGCTGTTTCCGTTGGCCAAACGACAGACACGGGGAAGCAGAAAGTGCCGTCCCCGCTGCCTCTCCTGTTGCTTCTCCGCGTTCGCTCTGAAGCAAAAAGTGCCGTCCCCGCCGCTTCTTAGTTCAGATCAAGGATTGGGCGCTTTTGACGGAGAATTGTGTATCTACAAGATTTGGAACCAGTTTATCAGGTACCTACCTGGCCCTTGAACTGATTCGGGAACAGTCACAAGATATGCGATAAAGGAAACGCCAACGTTAGGAGAACAAGGAGGAATAACAATGAGACTGCGCAAGTTATGGTCTGTGCTGCTGCTCGCTTTCTGCATCGGATTGTCTATCACCCCCATTTCCGCAGCATCGGCAGGTGTAACTGCCAAGCCAACAAACTCCAGTGTATTCATTAACGGTATCGCCGTCGATTTCACAGCCTACAACATCGGCGGCAACAATTACTTCAAGTTGAGAGACTTGGCCGCCGCGCTTAACAGCACTGAGAAGAAGTTCTCTGTGCGCTACGATGGCGCGTCGAAGAGGATCTATCTAGAAACAGGGCAGGTTTATAGTCCCATTGGCGGCGAACTCGAAACCAATGTTAACCCCGCACCGAAAACTGCCAGTCCAACATCTGAGACCCTATTCTGCAACAATGTGAACATCCGCTGCACTGCCTACAAGATAGACGGAGCCAACTATTTCAAACTGAGAGACATCATTAAAGTCATGGATATCGGAGTTACCTGGGATAGCACGCGAAACTCAATACTAATCGACACCGGTCAACACTATGTCTACGAAAACGGGATCCTCAGTGGGACGATGCTGCCCGAACTGAGGATAAAGGGAGACTGGCCGATGCCGGAAAGGAGCCTCCAGACATTCTGGGCAAAATCCTATCCAGTATATGCTACATATCTTGGCCTTCCCACCAAAATCCTGGCCGAAGGGATTACCTGGGAATGGGATGCTAACATCACCGAGCATACTGTCGGCTACTATGCTGAGACCAATTCGTTCAAAATGGGCCCTCTGCCCCACCACAATAATTTCGATGTTCACAACCATGAGGACTACGAACCGCTGTACCTGCAGAACATGCACGAAACGGCACACCTTTTCTGGCAGATGGGCGACGTGAACCTAGATTACGAGTTCGGGCAGTGGATCTGGGAAGCATCTGCCCTCATCGCCGAGGTTCTGTACAAACTCGATTATTACGATGAGTACGTGTTCGAACCAGTCTATGATCTAGAAGCCAATCTCGGCCCAGATAGAGTCAACGGGGTTATGAGCGACGGCAACAAATTTGGAAGTGCGGGAAGAACGATGGTCGACGGCAACTCGACTGAAGCATTGACGATGCTTGCATCTGTGATGAGCTACGACAGCGGATATGACTATTTTGCACACGTAAACGAAATGAGGGTGAAGCACTACAACGAGACGGGAAATGCGAGTATATCCAAGGATGCCTATGCACAGATACTAGATAGTGCCTCAAAGGGAAGAACAATAGACGGGATGAAACCCTCAGACTGGCTGTTCTCTCAGCCGGTAGCGAATACAGACGGAGCAGAGGGCGTCTACTTAACCGTCGTACCCGTTCACCCGTGGGAACTTAGGGACAACGCTATTGTTCTTGAGACCGCGCTATACAGAAGATCTGTCGATAGCAGAGGCGACAAGGTGGAAGAACCGATCGCGGGCACGAGCATTGATCTTAAACTGTTCGACAGCTCATCGCAACTAATCACGCAGGCAATGACGCCTTCGCCCAATGGGCAAATCGAGAGTGTAGATCTTCGGGTAGGGGGCAACCTGCCCAAAGGAGCATATCGAATCGACGGCCATGCCTCAGTATCAGGAAAAGATGTGATGTGCACCACATACTTCATAAGTTTGGAAGGTCGCATGAGCAAAGACCAGATAGCCATTATTGTCCTAGAAAGTGATGGGACTATATGCACTAGAGCAGGTTCGAATTTGACAATCACTGGCGCAAATACCGTGGACAGATCCGCGGTTTCTAAGGGACTTATCGTGCTAACTGCTGATGAAGGTGCAAAGATTTCTCTTTCGTACGGCAATTCAAATTGGACCATTTCTAAGCCTTACGGAAGTCGTATTGTTCCAATAAAGATAAAGTAGGAACGCACCCAACTAATAATAGGAATCTCCGTCTAGAACTTCTGCCCGGGAAAACTGGTCCCCGGAAGAAGAACGCAATCTGTGAAGCTGAAAACGAAGCAAGAAGAACCGGTCCTATGCTTGTTTGATTTCTTCTATGAGCTTGCGTAGCGTGTCGGCTGTATCTTTCTTTGTTCGCGGATTTGCGTAGTCTCTTTCGTCTATGGTCTGTCTCAGGTAATCCCAAAAGGCCGCGGTTAAGTTGCTTTCATTGATTGCCATAGCCATGGGAGGAGCGGATGTCTTGGCAACAATGACACCTACGTCCTCTTTTACATATACGAGGGATTTGTCTTCTCTAGGAGACCTATCGATGGACACATAAAATCCCGGGTACCTATCGAGAAGGTAGATGATGTGTTCGAGGTGCTCTACATACTGTTCAGCCATGTAGTAGGCAGAATTCATGCTGAGCATATCTGCAGAGGCTATCTTGACGCGCCCTTCTTTTACCATTTCTACGGTCGGCAATCGCATGATTTCCGTAAACATATGGTTCTGAATTTGGTTCTCGAAGTTCTCTCTTCTTACCCTATGATGATTAAGAAACCTGCCTCTTTCTTTGGATCCAAATTCGGCAAACACACTGTGTGCTAGGCTCTCTGGCATAGTTAGAAGAGAGATGGAATCTGTTGAGATGATAGAATTCGCCTCTTCCTTTTCGAACTCAACAAGAGTAGAGATGTAAGACTCTCTGTCCCTTGCAGTAAAAATTCTCATGAGAGGTCTGCACATTTTGAGGTAAGCATTGTACTCGTCAACGAAAGAACCTATGGTCTCTTTGTCTCTGAATAGGAAATTGGCGGGCTTAGCCTCTTCACTTCCTACTGAAGTAGAAACGACAGCAGCAGTTTCCGGGGCAATGAAAAGAGTCCGTCTAAAGACGCCGTCTCTCTTTTTGGGATAGAAATACGGTTCTATCGCCCCCGACATGTAAAGTGGTATCCATTGAGCAATCGCAGCGAGCATCTCGTCTAGGTCCCTGCTTACAACATGTATGATCTTGATGCGATTTCCGCGTGAGACAACTTCGATCATCAGCTGAGCCCACCTATGCGTGAACTGGCGGTCACCCACAAGCCACTCTATATCTTCATCACTAAACAGCAAAAGAGTCTGGGGAGTTTCGTGCTCAATAACCTCAGACAGAAAGTCTATCGCTGCTTGCCTCTTGCCGTCCACACCGTAGTATACAGAAGTATCGGGTCTAGCTATGGGATCTGATGCATTATTGTCATAGGCACGCCGCGGATCTTTGGTAAACTGAATGTTTGATAACCCTTCAAGGAAACTGCCAACAGTCTGAGCATTGGTATCATCTGCTAGAAGCCACTCATAGATCACCTCTGCAATCTCGTCCTCGTCATATGAAAAAGGGCTTATCTTCAGAAGATCATATAGCGCCTTTCGTTGATAATCCTGAGTGCAACGGCGAGCAAAGTACGTTGCCATGCTCCTGAAATACTCTTCTCTAGTCTCTTTCCTCACGAACACCCTGGCTCCAGACCGCAACCTGCTTATATAAGAAGGGTCCAAGGAGACATAGCGAGCCAGCATGCTATTACTGGTATTGGTGATACCCATTAGAACATCCAGTTTCTGAGAAATCTGCATAGCCAGCTCTCCTCTCCATATACAAAAGTCCATAATCCTCGTGTTTTGGGTTTCGCCACCAGTGGGGCTCAATCCTGCACTCCACGAAAAAACTCGGCGAGATTTCGCCGAAAATTGACACAATTCGTGAGGGTATTTGGCATTGCCAAATGAAAGTAATGCGTATGCAAATCACTCTTTTCTGTGCACAATTGAGATTAGGGAGGCGATATTAGTGGATGCTCCAGTAAGACTCAGAACCGGCTTCTACGAGACCACGCCATACCGAATCCGAAGCACATGTGAAGAAGTGGTGCTGTCACCGTGTGATTTCGAGTCTGAAAAAAAGATAATAACGATCCGCCCGGACGTGGTAGTTTCGGTATCCTTCTTGAGAAAAAGAAACCCCGAACTGGAGATAGAGACTGAAATTGAGACATACAGATGTATCTTGGATCCCGACACAGATATTGCACAGCTGCTCAGTTCTATAGAGAACGCCTTGGACGCGAAGGTTGTCGTAAGACCAGCTTAGCCACCATAGGCGCGTAAATCTCCGACTCCATAATTGCCTCTACACTACATACTATGAATCGCAAGAGTAGTCTTACGGCTGCCTGCTAATTAGAACCGTCTTGTAACCGTAGTCGATAGAGTACTCAAAATCGACGGTAGCGCCCAAGAGTTCAGAGACGTACCTTACAGGGACCATTGTCCGGCTATTTGACAACACAGGGACAGTATCCATCACAAATCTTTGCCCGTCGATCCACGCGATCTTGCTCCCTATTGTCATGCTAACGACCGTGGAGCCGTTCGTTATGGTAACCTCGCTCCGTTTCTGGTCCCACTTCACTTCTGCCCCTAGAGCTTCTGCAATTGCCCTAATAGGTGCTATTGTCCGGCCGTTTTCGTCTATGTATGGTTCGGAATCAAAGAAAAGAGGCACGCTATCGACCACTACACTTACAGTTCCAGGTTTTCCTGCATATCCGTATATCAAATACTCTTGTCTTTCTCTTTTGAACTGCTCGAGCTCTTTGGCATATCTCTTTTCAATTTCGCGAGGAGGAAGTTTCTGTTCAAGCCAGATGCCCACCCTATCCGTACCCATTATCTTATCGAACAACACTATGCTGGTAGGAGTAGAACCGCTCTTGGGCACCTTGAAACTGCTTAACTGTCTGGCATAGGCCAGGGCATACAGGCCCGATCGTGCAGGATTGAATGTCCTGTAGTCAGTAATCCTGAGTTTCACTCCACCATACGATCCTCTTGTGTCAGGAACATACTCCACGCCTGAAAGGTTAGAACCGTTTAGGAGATCCGCAAATCGTTGGCTGTCAATTCCCAATCCGCCCACCCATGTAAACTTGTCTCTCTGGCCAACACCAGTACCTTCTCCCAAACCTGTAGCCATGTAGCAAAAAACCGACTCAATGGTAGGTATATTCGGCGAGGTTGGAATCCAATCAAGACCGGTATCCTGCCAAATCATGTCTCTCGTGTAGCCTTGCATAGGTACAACTGTGAGGTCTGTATTAAAGCCGTTAGCTGGGCGATTGAAGAACCGGGCCAGTTCCCCAACGGTCATCCCGTGCGCCATTGGAATGTTGTCCACACCAACAAAAGTCTTGAGTCTGTCTTCAAGCACAGGACCTTCCACGATCTCGCCTCCGAGAGGATCTGGCCTATCAAGAACAATGACGGGCTTTCCGCAAGACCCCGCTGCTTCCATAACGTAGTTTAGAGTAGAAATGTATGTATACCACCTGGCGCCTACATCCTGGATATCCAAAACCAGGACATCCACATTTTGCAGCATATCCGAGGTAGGCTTTCTTGTACTACCGTATAGGCTATACACTGGAATGTTGAGCGTAGGATGGGTATACGACTTAACGTTGGAACCCGCCGGTGCAGTGCCATCGAGTCCATGCTCAGGACAAAAAAGAGCCGCCAGTCTTACGCTAGGATCGCTGGCTAAGCGGACTACAGTGCTTATGCCTTGGCTGTCGACCCCTGTTTGATTGGTTACAAGACCGATCCGTTTGCCTTTTATGAGGTTATAGTATCGCGGTGAGTCAAACAAAACCTCGCTCCCCAGTCTGAACTCCACACCAGGGACATGAGCTTGGGCTACTGACACAAAGGGAGAAATCAAGAAACAAAGAACTAGGGTTATTGCCAAAAGGGTCAAAGATGTCTTGTTCATACTCAGTCTCTCCATAAGAATAGTTCCGACGACGAATACCAATACCCCGGGTATTACTCGGAAAAGTCCACTATAGGCGCATCACCCCAGAGTCTCTCCAATCCGTAAAAGCTCCGTTGTGACTCTCTAAATATATGCACGACTACGTCTCCGTAATCCAAAAGGACCCACGTTCCTAACTGATAGCCTTCTACATGTAGAGGTTTTCTTGTGCTCTCGGACAAATATAGCACACGGTCTGCAAGACCCTTCACGTGCCTCGAGCTTGAGCCGGATGCAATGACAAAATAGTCCGCGATCAACGTAACATTTCTTACATCTAAGATATCAACGTCGAGGCCTTTTCCGTCATACAAAGCTCTAGCTACACTGACTGCAAATTCCCTTGCAGCTTGCGCGGCAGAATCGAACTCCAAAGATCCTTTCTTTCCCACATCAGTCTTATCTATTCAAATCAAGCCTCCCGTACGGTGAGTCCACGAAAGTGTCGGCTTCTTACTGTCCGTACTTACTAAAATCATTACCTATTATGACTAAGACATCCGCCTCATCAGGTATGTCCTGGGAAACATACGCCTTTGCTTGATCGGACGTACTCTTTAGAATCCTCAGAATCTCGATCTGGACATCTTTTTTCTCTTTGGATGCCAGTATTCTGGTTTCCTCATAGTTAAATCGGCCCGCATTCCCAACGTTTACAACTTCAAAGTCATAACTTCTTAGAATTGAAGCAACGTAGTCAGCGGCCCCCGCAACTCCACAGCCATTCTGTATAGTTACTTTGACGGTGGCATTCTTGCTGCGGTCTATGCCTCTTAAAAGCCTATCGACAGTTTCCTGGGCTTTTTCGGCGTCTACAAGCCAATAGCTCAAATCCCCTATATACCCATGGTCTCCTGGCAAAATGTCCATCTCAACATCTTCGAGTTTGATGTTGAGCCCAACAGAAGCCAAATACATAATATCCTCGTTTGAAAGGTCGGTTAGGACGTAAGGTATGATATCAGATACTATCTGTGGTATCTTAGGCACAGTTGCAACTCTCAAAATCTTGTCTGACAGAGCCTGTAGGAACAAATGCTGCGCTTCTATCCTGCCGATATCTCCATTGCTATACTGCCTATACCGAACAAATCCTAGAGCCTTTTCGCCGTCTAGAAGCTGGGGACCCCTGTCTATATGGATATAGAGGTTCTGGTAAGGATCTTCGTAGTCCATGTCTTCGGGCACATCAACATATACCCCGCCCAGAATGTCTATGACTTTCTTGAAGCCTTCGAAGTCAATTCGCACATATCGGTGTATATCTATCTTAAGCAAACTCTCCAAAGTTGCGACTACAAGATCCGGTCCACCGTATGCGTGGGCATGTCCAGCCTTTTCTATGCTGTTTACCGTAGGTATAAGAACCCGGGTATCTCTGGGCACAGACAGTATGCCGACCTTCTTCAATTCAGGATCTATGCTTACAACCATCATCACATCGGACCGTGTTCCCGTCTTTCCCGATGTGTTCACCTTTCCGTTGACTCCACCGTCAATGCCTATAACAGCTATGTTAATCCTTGAACTAGAACCTTCGGCCACTACATCGCTGCTTGAAAACGGGTAGCTGCTAGAGTACGCCTTAAGATACGAGTACATTCCAAAAACGGTGCCTGCCATGAACAATACAACAGCAAGCACGATGACGCCCGCCTGCTTTAGGCGCCGTCTTTTTTGCGTTTTGGATGCTCCCTTAGGCATTTCATATATCCTTGTTTCATCAATATCGTTTTCAGACTTGCTGCGATTAGAATCTTGTCGCCATCCCATTAAATATCACCACCGTGTCAGTATCAACAATCCAGCCCTGAGTTTTGGCTGCATATATAATATTCTCGCGCAGACACTCAAAAAGCGCGCCCTCAAAATCTCCTCCTGCAAGTAGACTGCGTATCTGTCCCACCCCAGGATAGAGTCTCTCCGGCTCAGTCTTGTCAGCTAGGTAAAGCACCTGCTCGAGCCTGGTCCAATTTGGTCTCCCTGTAACATGAAATGAAATTGCGTTGAGGACTCCCTGGTCCTTGAGACCAATTTCATCCTTAACTATCTGGGCCCCAACTTTCCCATGCAATAAAAAAGGACAAATGCGTTCTTCTTTTCTAGGTATTATACCCTCTTTTGCTGCCTGCCGCAAAATCTCTTGGGGTGCAAGATCCCTAGCAACATCATGGAGCAGTCCCGACAAGTACGCTCTTTCGGGATCAACTCCATAGGCATTTGCAATGTCATAGGCAGACTGAGCCGTGTTTAGGCTGTGTTCAAACCGTTCTCTATTGAGGCAATTTCTGGCAAACTCCTGCGCCCGCTTGTATATCAACTGGCTACTATCCTCCTATAGCCAAAATGGTTCTTACTCTTGGTATGGCTTCTTGTCCTTTACCAAACACGAAATTGGCTTTCACAACAGTTAGACATGAAAACCCTCGTGTAGGTTGCAATGATAGTCTAACACAATTAGAGGGCAGGCAGAAATAAGGACCACTCCGAGGGCGTGGAAGGAAATGAAGACGGAAACGAGCAGCAACAATTGTGCCAACGCAAGAGGCGGACGGCCCTTGCCGCCCGCCCCGTAAAATGGATCCGGCCTGACACTTTAGAAACCCTGCTTCTAACGGACAATACCTAGCCAGTTGGAGTATAAAAAGTGCAGGCGGTCAATAAGAAGCGCCATACGTCCCATAACAGTGCTTCCGAATGCCGCGCCAAAGGACACCATCATGATGCACCTTCCAAAAGTCGAAACATGCTTGAGAACCCCCTTGTGCTCTTTGGAGAAATAGAAGTAAGCAAGAACCCCAAGCGTTCCAAAAACTATGATGGCATTATTGATGCTGTCTAGAGGAAGCACCGTACTCTTGACTTGGTTAACTATCTGTGACCCAATTGTTCCCCTTATGGCCAAACCTGTTCCTATGCCAACAAGGATCGCCAATGGGAATCGCGACAGCCAGGCAATATCCTTGAAGTATCTCGTGTACAGAAAAAGACCAAGTACCAAAGGAATTATGACGCTCCACTGACCCTCCGAAGTCAGAGGGGCTATCCCCTGGTCCCTTATGTTGATCCAACCCAAAACTAGAGCATGCCCTGCAGATACTCCTACGTATACATTCTCAACAAGCCTGTAGAGCGGATTATCTTTGAAGACAAAACTCATAATACCTATGGTAGCTATAGCGGCAATCCATGTCCCTAGGTCACTGCTAATCTGCATTAACGTGCACCTCCTTCGGAGGGTTTAGAGTCTTTTGTTGCAAGATGTACTACGTTCCCTAGCACTACCAATGCAAGTATCATAAGATGCGATATTGACTGGGCATCCATTCCTCTCGTTCCTAGCCCGGCAGTACCCATAAGGCTCTCATAGCCGGCCGCACCTTTCATGCTCGGTATCATGCCTACGATCTGCCCCGACTGAACATAAGGGGTCATGTTTGGCACATTTACTGCAACGATGACCGTGGCTATGGGAACGCCCAAAGGATCGCCGACCTGCCTTATCCACTCTGGAACTCCTGGAGTTCCAGAGGAAATGCTGATTATGAGAGCTATATCCTCGCATGACGTGATACCTTTCATTACAGGCAACTCGCTGGTTACATTACCCCTATAATCTCTGGGAAAGCTGCCTGGTATGTCTTTGGCCACCTTGGCCATGGCAGTTTCGCCGCCCGCCAGGTACCCTAGATTTGCGTAGTCGATCCCATACTCTTTGTTCCGAAAATCCGAACCTCCCAGAGCGGTTTCCAAAAGACTTGGGCCCGTATCAAAAAAGCCCATACCAATCACTCTTATCTCTTTTTCCGCAAGGTGGTTAAGCAAAGCTAGCGCACCTGAAGACAGCTCCCCATACCCTCCGGGAGATGTGTCCATTGACACTATAACCGCACTGCCAGGAGATAAACTGTCTACCATGTCGTACAACAGCTTTGTTTCTGGTCCTACTGCTACTCCAAGGCCTATAGGCCAAATAAGCGGAATAGAGAGGGACAGAAACACAACTCCGTATATGACACGGCGATCCATGTGTACGAGTTTTTCAAACAATGCTTGTCCCTCCTTCTATGAACTCGAGCTGCCCAGGTATGTTCTTTCAATACCTAGAAGCACCCTTACGCCTGAAGCTATACCGCCGATCCCGGCACCTATGAGCATACCCCGTTGCCCCGCAAGGTTAGGAATGTTCATGAGCCATTCGCCTATTACAGGCAACTGGGACCAGATTCTCTCTCCAATCGGAACGTTTCCGAGCATCAGGATGGCAGCCGACACCAGTAAAATCGCCGAATCAAGGTTCCTTATTCTAAATGCCCTGTACGCTGCCGACGCAATGAAAAAACCGGTCATTGCATATACTGTGGCTTGCCCTGGAACAAACAACGCATCGAACCAGAACTGGTAGTTTGTATCCGTAGGCCCTTTGGTGATTCCTAGTATAGCTATGCCTATCATCGAAAATAGCAGCGCACCTGAGTACAGCCAGTCCAGATCCTTACCCTTCATGATCCTTTTTGCATGGATTTGAATGAGATTGATTGAAGCCAATCCCAGCGCAAAAGCAGCAATTATCACTCCCCAGTTCTGCACCGTATTGGCTGCTCGAACCAGAGGCTCTGACGAAAAAAAGAATGACACTATCATGAGCAAACCAACGACAAAAGCCAGTATCATAGGTAATTCACGTTTCATAGACTTATCGCCCCTTTCACTTGCCCAAGAGTTCCACGAAGAAATTGGAGCCAAGACTTCGAGTCACTACACCGGCGATGATAAGAACGGCCACTATCATTTTTGCCATATCCTGACCTACTATAGATCCTAACTGCATCGTGTCTCCGGAAAGATATGCTGCTGCTGCAAACAGTTCCTCTCCAATGAGCGTGTAGTCAGAAGAAGCTACGAAGAAAGGTACCTGCGATAGCTGAGCGGTACCTGTGATCTGAAGGGCGCCGACCTCAGAACCTACCTCTGCTAGCATCAGCGATTCTGCCCAAAATGCCCCCATCATAAAGTTGGCAGCAGGCTTCTCCCGAGTCATAATCCCTAGAAGCGCCGCAGCGTAGGCGAATTGTTGAGACGAAAGAAATCGTATGCTTGTCGGATCGTACCTGTCATTTCTGCCTTCCTCCAGATACGCCTGCCTAACCGTTTCTTCAGCCATGGGAAATACTTCCGGTTGCCTTATGGTTACAATAAGAGGCACATCAAATCTAGCAGTAAGTCTTGCAATATGGCTCAAGATAGCCAGTCCGGAAAATGTCTGTGGCGCTTCAGCAGCACCTATTCCGCCAAGGCCAGGACAGTAGTGAACGGGTCTCCCCATTTCTGTTGCACGCCCTACTGCTTCTTCAATCGAATCGAGCCCTGCAATCTTTCTTATCGATACATTACCTCCTTTGGAAGCCTTCCACATGGAGTACACAATACAACCTATAACCACCACAAGCAGCCAAAATGAAAACACTCTGCCTTTTACTAACGTCAAAGCGGACTCACCTCCTGTGATTCTCGCAATTGCTGTCTAATGTTTCCTTTGATGTTCCCTTTCCGTGGCGAGAGGGCAAGTCATCGCCATTTATTCCGACGCCTACATAGCTGCCAATTGTATTCATTTCGACAATTGAAACAAAACTCCTTCAAGAAATAGTGATTCTTCTAACATCCGATTCAAAGCGCAGAGCCTACTAGGAGAGTTTTGCGGTTGCCATACAAAAAAGATAGCGGCACCAACCAGATTAGGTGCCGCCTTGCTGTCACGCCACAGTTTTATCGATGCCAGCATAAGCTACTATAGTCCCGGATAACTTGAGAAAACCAAGAAACGCTTTCTCCCGGCGTCTTGTGCGCCACTACATCCTGGCCTGCCGCGGCCTTGCTTCGTTTACGACCAACTGTCGGCCACCGAGCATAGTGCCGTTGACTGCCTCTATGGCTTTTTCTACGTCCTCATCGTTAACTTCAACGAATCCGAAACCTCTGGATCTTCCAGTATCTCTATCCGTGATGATACGGCAGTTTAGCACATTGACATACGCACTGAACATCTCTGATAGTTCCTCACTGGTTGTCTCCCATGGCAAATTCCCCACATACAAAGTCCTCACAAATACGCACCTCCCCTCCCAGAACCTGAACCATTCCCGACACCACTTTCAACCTCAAACTAGATACCTACTTCTCCTCTGTGCAACAGACACACGGAAGCGCTGCACCTTCACTTCCGTTTTGCCCTACACCACAATCAATCTAGACAACCGGGAAGCCAAAACTTCTTGCCTATGCTTTCGGTGTAAAGCCCGCCTTTTTCCACGTATAGCCGCACGGATTCCGGCACTAGATACCGGATTGACCTGCCCTCTTTGACTCTCTGCCTTATGTCTCGAGATGCGATAGCCAAAAGCGTAATAGGGAAGTGGTGTATCTTGCTAAATCGCTCAGGCCCAATCACCTTTTCAAGAGTACCTAAAGTCTCGACACTGTAACCAGGTCTTGATACTGCTATGAATTCGGCAAGTTCAAACAAATGTTCAAATTCATTCCATGTGTGGACATCAACTATCGCATCAAGCCCTGTTATGAAATAGATCTTTGTATCGCTGCTTAGCGCACTCTTGAACTCTCTGAGGGTATCTATCGTGTAGGACGGCCCTTCCCTATCGATCTCAATTCTGGATACCTCAAAGTTCGGGTTATCAGCAGTGGCAAGTTCGGCCATCATATACCTGTGTTCAGCAGAAGTCACTTCAGCAGGAGACTTATGCGGAGGCCTACCAGAAGGTACAAACACCACACGTTTAAGCCCAAATCCCTGTAATACCTCTTCAGCGGCTCTGAGATGTCCAAAGTGAATCGGATCGAAAGTGCCACCCATTATACCAATCGCAGTCACTAACATGCCTCCAAAACCAAGTAACCCTCTTAAGAATCAACCTTCAGAGTTTTCCTTTGTATTCTCTATATCTACTGAAAATCCTTCTTTCCTGCCGCTAAAATGTGACAAAGCTCAGAAATTAGCGGTTTAATTCCTGTTTTTTGCTGGGCGGAGATCAGAAACACTGGTTTTTGCGAGATCTCTTCAAGGTGCTTCTTGATTTGCATCAGTTCTTCGACAGAGGCAACCAGATCCGTTTTGTTTATTGCCACTACGCTCTCTTTTCTCTTCATGCCTTCGCTATACTGCAGAACTTCACGCTGTACAGTGGTAAAGTCGTCGATCGCCGACTGATAGCCGTTAGCCCCGTCTACCACGTAAAGAAGTACCTGTGTTCTTTCTATGTGCCTTAAAAACTCGTGCCCTAGGCCCTTGCCTTCGCTAGCGCCTTCTATAAGCCCTGGTATATCCGCGACCACAAACCTACAGCTATCCTGATCTACAACACCAAGGTGAGGTGTAAGGGTCGTGAAAGGGTAAGGCGCAACTTCCGGAGTAGCTTTTGATATGGCTCTGAGCAGCGTAGACTTCCCTGCGTTCGGAAAACCAACTAGCCCAACGTCTGCAATAGACTTAAGCTCCAGTTGAATCCACCGTTCTTCACCAGGCTTGCCTTCTTCGAACTTCCTGGGGGCTTGATTGACCGAAGTCGCAAATCTGGCGTTTCCTTTGCCCCCTTTACCACCTCTGGCAACTACTACCTCCTGGCCTATCTCAGTAAGATCCGCAATCATCTCGCCGGTCTCAGCATCGAACAAAACAGTGCCCGGAGGAACACTAATAACTAGGTCTCTCCCCTTCTTGCCCGACCTGTTGCTCCCTTCTCCTGGGCGTCCGTTCTGTGCAATAAGGTGAGGTCTGTGCCTAAAATCAAGCAAGGTGTTAATGTTTGGGTCAACTCGAAAAACGACGTTGCCACCATTCCCGCCATCTCCACCTGCAGGTCCTCCGAAAGGCACGAACTTCTCCCGGCGAAAAGCAACGCACCCCTTTCCCCCGTCCCCCGCTTTAACGTATATCTTCGCTCTATCTATGAAACGTGCGCTCAATTCCAAAGTTCCCCCCAGGCACACACAAAGGTAAGACTATAATACCAAAAGCGGCGGGCCAAGCCGCCGCGCAGACCACCTTGTATTAGCATGTAACTTTTTCCAGACACGCAGACCATAAAAACCTGCTCACTCTAATTACTGTCATTGGGTAAAGAAACCGCAGCTTCTGTGACACGGTTTTCCGGCAAGACGGACACAATCTTCCTGTCCCTGCCTTTTCTTTCAAAGGACACGTATCCGTCGGTTTTCGCAAAAATAGTGTAATCGTTCCCTATCCCAACATTTGCGCCAGGATGTACCTTCGTACCTCTCTGCCTAACTATAATGCTCCCGGCTTTGACAAACTGACCGTCATGGTTCTTTACGCCAAGCCGTTTGGAGCGGGAGTCGCGTCCGTTCCTTGAACTTCCTACACCCTTCTTCTTAGCGAACAACTGGAGATCTATAAGCATCATATTGCTCCCCTCCTTCCTACCAGCACAAATAACTAGAAATTGCGCGGCTTGTAGCTAAATGCGCCCTACCTAAACCACATCCAAATAAACTATATCTATATGCCCCGCGTACGCCTGGCGGATTGATTGGAGTCCAAGTTCTAATACTCTCATTATAGTCTGGGAGCGAATCTCAGATGCGTCTTCTATATCCATGGATACCTCCAAGAACCCGGGTTCTCTTTTAAACAGAACCTTTTCGCCTAGCAAATCCTGGAGCCCTAGTAGAGCAGCTTGAGCTATTGCAGATGCTCCTGCACAAACAATATCTTGCCCGTGTTCAGCAAAGTCTGCATGGCCCTCGATGATAAATCCGACCAAAACGCCTGGATTTGCTGCCCGCTCATTTAGCCGGCACTTACGCAGTAGCTGTACTTTCAGCATCGGTTTCAATGGAATCGATTTTCACTTCAGTAAAAGCCTGCCTGTGCCCATAGCGCCTTCGGTAGTTGGTTTTGGCTTTGTACTTGAAAACCAGAATCTTCTTTCCCCTGCCCTGCCTAACAATGGTACCGCTCACCACGGCTCCTTGAATGTAGGGTGCCCCGACTGTGAGAGACTCTCCATCAGATATAGCAAGCACCTTATCGAGGACTACTCTTCCGCCGCGGTCCCCATCCACTTTTTCTATTCTCAGAGTGCTTCCTGGTGACACTCTATACTGCTTACCGCCTGTTTCAACTATCGCATACAACTTAGTAAACCCCCTACTCTTGAGCCAACTATGCAGTTACCGATACAGTCTAGCACGCCTGCAAAACGTATGTCAAGAAACATGTCTGCCAGGTCCATAGCCATACTGTTCGGTAACGCGCCTACCCTTTATTCCGCAGATGCCTCTACCAATCCTGACTATCGTCTTCGCTTATTATGACACCTTTTGCGAACGTCCTCAAACTCGACGTAATCTCAACTCGCACTTTCTGACCAACTTTTGAACCCGCGCCTTCAACATGAATAACGTAACCCTCTATCCTTGCAATTCCGTCATTGTCATTTTGTGAATGGGGTTCTTCAATGACTAATTCAAGAACATCTCCAACCTGGACTGGAGCGGCTCTTACCGCAATTTCCTCTTTGGTGCCCAGAGCTTTTACGTTCATATCTTCAATATGAAGATCCTCTGATCCTCTTATGAAGATGCTCCTGCCTGTTTCCTTTTCCAGGTCTTTTAGATTGGACCCGCCTGGACCGATCAGATATGAGGCAACCCCGGGACTAACCTCCACCAGAACCGCTTCGCACGAAGTATTCCTCAAAAGCGTCCTTATCTCCCGCCTTATCCTGGATGCAACGGCTTCTTCAGACATCACAGTTCCTTTACCTCCGCAGTAAGGGCACATCCGAGTAAGCATGGCATCTAGACTTTGTCTAGCCTTTTTCCTGGTCATCTCTACCAATCCAAGCCCGGTAAGGCCAACCACGACGGTTTTTGTGTGATCTCTTCTCAAATGCTCTTCAAGTTCGCTAAGAACCATGGCTTTGTCTTCGGGATTGTCCATGTCTATGAAATCAATAACGATTATCCCGCCAATGTCTCGCAATCGCAATTGCTTACATATTTCGTCACACGCTTCTAGATTCGTCCTTAGCACAGTATCTGAAAGGTTCTTGGTTCCCACATAGCGCCCTGTATTCACGTCGATTACTGTCAAGGCCTCAGTCTTATCGATGACTATATAGCCACCGGACTTGAGCCCAACCTGACGCTGTAACGCCCGTTCGATCGCAGCATCAACACCGTACAAGCTGAAAAGGGGGACATCTTTGTCTCTGTAGTATATGACCCTGTCTTTCATCTCAGGAGACACGGCTTCAAGAAGATCTAGTACCCTAGCGTAGGTAGGACCGTCGTCTATAATCATCTTTGCCGTTTTCTCGTTAAGCTCATCTCTGACCATTCGCGCAACAAGATCAAGATCTTCGTGAACTAAAGCCGGAGCCTGCTTCAACTTCGCTTCTGCTTTGATCTTTTCCCAAAGTCGGAGGCCAAACTGTAGGTCTCTTTCAATCTCCTCTCTGGTCTTTGCTTCCGCGACTGTCCTTATTATGATCCCCATATTCTCAGGCTTTATGTCCTTTGCCAGCTGACGCAACCTCTGGCGCTCTTGTTCATCTACAATCCTTTTCGACACACCCACATAGTTAACTGTAGGCATAAGCACAAGGTATCTCCCTGGAAGGGTAATGTGTCGTGTCACTCTTGAGCCTTTTGTGCCCATCGCCTCTTTGGTTACCTGTACCAGTATGCTCTGTCCCGGTTTGACCAAATCATTGATGGTTCTTTTGCGCCTGCCTGTGGGTTTATGGGCTCTTTCCCCCTGCAGTTCGGGCGGCAGTGAAGCATCGTCTACATACAAGAAGGCATTTTTGTCTTCCCCTATGTCTACAAATGCAGCCTGCATACCTGGCAATACATTGGTCACCTTGCCTAGGTAAATATTGCCCACTGTTTTGTGACTTGTGGGCCTTTCTAAGTAGAACTCTACAACAGAGCCGTCCTCAACGAGAGCAACTCTGGTCTCATCTGGATTCACATTCACAAGAATCTCCCTGTTCATGGGAGTAACATCATCTCCTACTAATATCGGTCGAGAACAATCTCGAGCCTGTTTACTATTATTTCTCTCGGATCGATTTTCAATCCGAACTCAGACAGTGAGCCGACTACCCATTGGGGCCGCGCAGTCCGTCCGTCTACGTGCTTTATTCCCATCGATAAACATACAACACCTGTCTCTGGATTCGCGCTTGGTTGCACTTGTGCACTTTCCACGAACCGACGCAAATCCATGGTCCTGGTTCCTTTTGGCCCGTGTATATCGTAAGAAACAGTCGGAGACGCCAAGAAGTTGTCTATGGCCAAAGACAGCGCTTTTTCGTCTACACCTCTAGTACGGGCCTCATACAAAGAACGTGCAATCCTCGATTCGAAAGGCTTTTCATCCTTTGGAGCCAGAAACACTTCCTTGACGAAAATACCCAATGGCAAAGATTCAGAAAACGAAAGGGTTAATCGCGAGAGAAACTCATGCACCAAAGACACGCCACCTTCGGTTCGGAACCATTCCTCGGAGACACTTGTGGGCAGACCTAAGACCACATCCATGTATTCGTCATATCCTGCAGTCCCTACTGGTAGAGGAGAGTAAAAAGATACTCTCATTTTGGGCGAGAATCCACCAGTCACAACAATGGGCCACTTGGCTCTTCTAAGCGCCATCCTGATAGTTCGCGCCAAGTCAAGATGACTCAAAAACCTGACTTCATCGCCTTTAACGTAATTGACTCTTATTTTTAGTTCTTCCACCTATGAACCTCTTTCTAATCACATAACTTGTTCTCGACTTCAAAACCAGGGCACACTCCGCACCCGACGCACTCACCATGCCTGCAGTCAGGAGTAGTAATTCCCGCTTTGGATCTAGAACGCTCTGAGAGCAAAAACTCTTTCCCTACGCCAGAATCTAGATGATCCCATGGGAGTGTTTCAGTTTCGCTGCGCTCCCTGTGGGCAAAAAAGCGGGGGTCTACTCCCGATTCCAAAAAAGACTCTTGCCACAAGCTCTCGTTTAGCATGTTCGGCCAGGCATCAAATCTGGCACCCTTCCCGTAGGCTATCTCCAGTGTCTTGGAAAGCCTTCGGTCTCCCCTGGCAAATACCGCTTCAAGCCAGGTAGTTTTCGTATCGTGATACTTGTAGGTAAGTCCCGGACCTCGCAAAGCTCTGCCCAGGAGCATCTGTCGCCTTTTCAGTTCGTCTTGAGATACACACTTCTCCCACTGAAACGCCGTGTTAGGCTTTGGCACAAACCCCGAAACCGACACAACCACATTCGGACGAACTCTCATGTTCCTTCCTATCTGCCTGATCTTCTTCGCCAGATCTGCAATTGCCAGAACGTCCTCATCAGTTTCCCCGGGAAGTCCTATCATAAAGTAAAGCTTTATGTGGGAAAATCCATTTGAAAAGGCATAGGTGGCCGCCTCTACAAGATCCTTTTCTGTAACCTTCTTGTTAATGGAGTCTCTCATTCGCTGGGAACCTGCTTCGGGCGCTAGAGTCAGCCCAACCTTCTGGCCTGTAGACAGCATCTGAGCAAGTTCAACCGAAAATGAATCCACGCGAAGTGAAGGGAGGGACACCCTTGCCCCGCCAGGCTTATCCTTCACCAGCCTGCCTATTAGTTCCTCAATGCAGCTGTAGTCAGCGGAGGACAAAGATACAAGAGAAACTTCCTCGTAGCCCGAAGACTCGATCAGGTGTCTCGCAAGGTCATAGGACGCTTCTAGCGATCGCTCCCGTACAGGCCGATATATCGTCCCTGCTTCGCAGAACCTACAGCCTTGCGTACATCCTCTAAAAATCTCGACCATTGCCCGGTCGTGTATGGGTTCCATGAGAGGAATTAAAGGCCTATCCGAACACGGGGCTTGGTCAAGAGACTTTATGACCCTACGCTTTACTCTTGAAGGTACTCCAAACGATTTACGAATGTCTTCTATGGTTCCGTCATCTTCATACTCCACATTGTAGAGACACGGAACATAAACACCCTCCAATGTAGAGAGAGCCTCTAGTAGTTCTAACCTCGATTTCTCCGAATTTGCCCACGTCTTGTAGGTATCTATGATCTCAAGTACAACTTCTTCACCGTCGCCTAGGGCAAAGGCATCTATGAAAGGCGCAATTGGTTCCGGTGCCATGGCACACGGTCCACCTGCGATCACTAGCGGATCGCCCTTTTCTCTCTCCTCAGACTTTAGGGGGATGCCTCCCAGATCGAGCATTGAAAGAACGTTAGTATACGTAAGTTCATACTGCAATGAAAATCCAACAATATCGAAAAGCGATAGCGGCAGGCGGTTTTCAATGCTAAATAGCGGTAGACCAATATCACGAAGCAAACTTTCCATATCGATCCACGGAGCGTACACGCGATCGCAGACAACATCCGGTCTTTGGTTCAGTAAATGGTATAAGATATGAGAACCTAGGTGGCTCATGCCAACTTCGTAGACATCTGGAAAGGCCAAGGCAAAAAGGACTTCTGCTGATAGAGGGTCCTTATGGATAGCGTTGATTTCTCCACCTGAGTATCTTGCAGGCTTTTCCACCTTACCCAGATGCCATTTGAGTTCATCCCAGGAAATCATCTCAAGTTCTCTTCCAGACAATCGCAACCATACCTTTCTTTGGGTACAAAATCGTAAGCTTCCTAGTCCGGCGGACAGCCGCTTACATTCTCACTTTACATTATAACCTGCTTGAAACCAAGAGTAGATACCTACCAGGCGCGAATATGCCAAACAGTTTGCCATTCTTATGAGGATTGGTATAGTACTATAAAGGGAGGGTTCTGGCGTGGAAAACATAGGAGCTTTTGCATCGGATTACCGTGAGCAGTTAATCACTGCCCCAAATATAATCATGGGTGCCATGGAAATCGGGCCCGAAGATCCAAATCCCTCCGCACTGTTATGTATCTCTTACCCATCTGTCGAGGAAGCCAGTGCGTGGGCAAGGTTCTTCATGTCATATCAAAGCGGAGTAAAGCCTTTCCAATCAGGTCCCGATATTTTCGTAGGAGATACATCCATAAAGGTCGATATATCTTCGCGCGCCGTACCTGGCAAGGGCCACTTGTGCCAGGTAATGCTCAAAGCCGACCCCAAACACCTGACCTATGCGTTTTATACTGCTTGCTACGTCAGTCCAGAGGCGCGGCGAACCTTCTGCACATTTTATGATCTAAGCAATAGCTACGTGTTCACAGTATCATGCGGCGGTGCTCTGCTTCTGAACGACATAAACCTAGTCAAATACACCATAACCACCAAAGGAGTGTGAACCTGTGTCCTTACCAGACAGATACGATGACGAACAAGTCCTATGCATTCCTGCCAGACACTTGTACTCCAAAGTGGGGCGTTGGCGCGGCCTTAAGATGCCCACTACCGATTTGTGGCAGACAATTGCAAGACATTCAACGTTCAAGCCAAGAGCTCTTGTTGAGACTGATCCTTCATTTAAGCAGCTCATTTCCTACACGCTCTTTATATCCAAAAAAAGGGTCTTCGTTATGAAGCGGCTTAACACGCAGACAGAAACGAGACTCCAAGGCCTCTTGTCCATTGGAGTAGGGGGCCACATGAACCCTGTAGATGACGTGCCCTGGCCGGGGCGAAGGCTGGTTTCAGACCTAAAAACAATCGTCGGACTCAACACTATTAGAGAAATACGTGAAGAAGTCATCCTTTGCGGGAACCCATCTCTTAGCGTAATAGGTTTCATCAATGATGACGAAAACGATGTTGGAACCGTCCACATGGGCGTCGCATCAGTTGTACAGCTACCATCGCCTATACTTGCAGTAAGGGAGACAGATAAGATGATGGGCGGCTGGGTTGACTTAAGCGCAGCTACGACCCTGGATCCCCTAGAGACATGGTCATCACTTATCCTTGCCAACATAACATAGGAAAACCAGGAAGGCGCCTGCTCGGGAACCTTCCTGGTTGCGACTTGCTTCACATGCTACATCCTACCAGATTTGTATGCCAAGCCAGTCTACTAACAAGAACGACAGCCTGTTTAGGAACAGTGAGATACGCCCTTGAACCGTATTTCCAAAAGCGCATCCAAATCCCACCATCATGATGTATCTTCCGATTCGGCCGGAGCCCTGTATGAACTTAGACTCTTTGCCTGTGGTGAAGAAGAAGTAGAACATGATGCATAGGAAGAAAACAAAGAACAGGACGTTATTCACACTGTTCAACGGCCTCATAGCGTCCCTCACCTGGACCATAACCGGTCTGGGAAGTCGAATTAGGTTGTAACCCAACCCCCATCCAACGGCGATAGCAATCGGATACCTTGCAATCCAGTTGTATTTCGCCGGTGCGTACCTGAAATAAAGGAGCAGGCCTAAAGCACCCATTACCCAGAAGTACCATTGCCCTTCTTCTATAGCGTACTGTTTGGCATATGGTATCAAGTATTCATGAAAGTCCAAAGTTATCGAGTAAGACGTGTACAGCGCCACAAGGGTATATTCAGCGATTCTATACGCAGGATTCTCTTTGTATAGGTAACTGTAAACAGCCAGGGTACAAAGCGCGGCAATCCAGATTTGAGCAGTTGTCAATTGAGTTCACCTCCTATCTTTTGGACAGATCCCTGTATCTTTTGAGCTCTGTAACATTTGCCTCATCATATTGCTCAACCTCAATCTAACGGTGCGCCGCTTTTTCTTCTCATGTAGAAGCCGATATTGCCTAAAATAACAAGTACAATAATCCAAAGGTGACCCAGTGACTGAGCATCCATAAGTTTTACTGCTTTACCTGGCTTCTCGAGAAGGATCTCGTACTGAGCCGCTCCTGGCAAACCACAAAGCATCCCCTTTATCTGGCCCGACCTGAGCAAGTTCATGTTCCCTGGGACCTGCACTGCAACGTCTCCGAGATAGATGTCATAATCTTGGAAATACGTTGTATAAGTCGGCACACCTGGGGAACCCGCAGTAAAGAGCATAATACCCTTGCAGGTCTGCTTATCCCACTTCCTTACTTTCTCCATTAGAGGAAGATCCTCAAAAGAATTCCCAAGCATATCGGTTTTTGCGCAAGCATCCCAGAAATCGAGTTGCATATTGCGCCACATTGTGGTGCCGCCGGCTTTCCAGCCTACGTATACCCAATCTACACCGTATTCAGTATGAATACCCTCGTCTTCCAATTTTTGGGCAACCTCTGAACAGATATTATATCCTAGTCGCTCACCTGTATTCCACTGCGCAACCCATACGACTTTCACGCCTTTCTGCAGACAGTGCCTAAACCAGGCCTGAAGCTGAGGACCTAGTTCTCCTTCAGAGCCGCCGCTGAAAGATACATCGGCAAACACTATGTCTCCAGGATTAAGGCTTTCCACCCAGTTGAAAATGGGTATGGTAGTCTCCTGGTCTATTGTTATGGCTAATCCTAGGGGACTGAGCACTGGAAAAGTGAGAAGAACAGCCATTCCAAGATAGATCCATCTTGGATCTATGGAGCCGAACTTTTCCCAAAATGTCACGTCATTTCCCTCCCTTCAACGGTCACGATTTCTATGGAAATATTCCATCATTTTCACTCACCAAACCAACCTCAAACGAGTACACACATACACAGACTGCAGTTAGTCAGTACCGCCGAGGTATTTTTTATCCAGCCCCAAGAACACACGCAAGGTAGCCGCGTATGCCCCGAGGAATATTCCTATAGCGAGCGCTCTCGCATGTGCAACGTTGGGCACCGCCAGTATCCAGTCTTTGATGCCTTTGAATCCACCTAGCCAACCCGAAGAACTCCATATCATCTCCCCTATGGACACATTGCCCAGCATGACTATAAACGCAACTACCAGTAGTATAGTAGCCTCGATATTCCTTATTCTAAAGGCCCTATAGGCCGCTGATGCAATGAAAAATGCCAGCATAGAGAACATGGTCGAGTCAAGAGGAACAATGACAGCCTCATAGATCCAGTTGAAAGCGTCGCCATTGGGACCCCATCCAAGCCCTAGGATGGCGTAACCGTACAGCACAAAGAGAAGCCAAATACTGTACACCCAGTTTTCTCGCTTGCGCCTGATTGTATGCACGTGGAGTCGAGTGAGGTTAATGAGTCCCATCAAGAGGCCCATAACGGTCATAAAAGTGATTGAAAAGGACAATCTCGAGAATACTGTTTTGCCCGGTGCCAGTTCCCAGGAAAGCATAGGCTCAATCAACTCAAATCCGCATCGTACGATAGCGAATATGAGGGTCAATACCATTGGAACTTCCCTTCTCAAGTTTCTTCACCTCCTTATCCATCCTACTGGGCACTAAAACTTGGTAAGTCTTATAATCGCATCACTACCGAAAGTGTTCATGATTGCGCCTATGACAATGAGGACAGTAAGGGCTACACGCCCTATGTCCTGGGCCACTACGGAACCGTAGATCACTGGTTCCTTGGAAAGAGCAGCGGCGCCAGCATAGAACTCTTCACCAATCATGGTATAGTCGCAAGCTGCAATGAAGAAAGGCAACTGAGCAGTTGAGGCACTTGCTGCCACTTGAATAGCCCCTACTAAAGAACCTGCTTCAGCCAAGATAAGTGCTTCTGCATAGAAATAGCCTGTGAGGAAGTTCGCAGCAGGTTTTTCCCTGGCTATTATGCCGGCAACACCCATGGTGTAACCAAACTGCCAAGGAGAAACGAACCTTACATCATCCGGGTTAAAAGCATCTGGTCTTCCGGCTTCGAGATAAGCCTGTTTGATGATTTCCTCGTTTACTGCCATTGTGAGGTACTCAGCGTTGGTATTGATTATTCTGGTGTCATACGAAGCACACAATTTGGCTACGTGCGCAAGGTATGACCAGAATGCCCACGTGTCGTAGTCTCCTACGTCAGCTGAGTAGTTGGTTATGTGGACAGGTCTGCCCATTTCCGTTGCCCTGCCTACGGCTTCTTCAAAAGCTTCCATTCCAGGGATCCGACGGATCTCAGGGATTGGCAATCCTGCACGTGCGCGCTGAATCATGACATAGACCAAAATCAGCATAGCAATCCCGAAGAAGAGACCAAAAATCGTGCTGTCATCGGGTACAAAGATACCCCACTTTCTGGCTGGTGCCTCGGCCGCCAACATCAATAAAGTAGTCATGTTTTCACCTCCTTTTTTGAAAATAAGTCATGCATTCCCTATTGGGCACAACATTATAGAAGGTAATGCTGCTAGATGGAAGTTGTTGCGATTTTGCTACGAATAAGTTTTCGATGAAGTTTCTGCATGACCTTGTTTGCTATTATCCTTTCGACGCAAAGTACAGAAATCCTTCTTCCTATTCACTTATGTTTAAATTCTAAGTATAACTTGTTTTCAGCTGTATATTCAATAGCTATCCCGAATATTCTCATCGGTCGCTAGCAGTGCATATCCGGCCGCGATGATTTGACTTGCAAAGCCCAAATTTCGAAGTGTGATTCTGCTACACACTTATGCATATTGTCCAATCGATCATCTCAGCATATCCCTTTCACGTCTGCTATAATCATCGCAGGAGGGTGACTCTTGTGACCAGAAACGACAAGATTCTCGTGCTTTCATGTGTAGTAGTTACGATAATCTTCTGGGCGAGATTCAATGTACTTACGCAAGGTCCAGACGCCCTTTCTGCCGTAGTCGTGATAGGTGGGAAAGAGGTAGTAAGGCTTCCTGTAGATATCGATACCCTATCACAAGTAACCGTGTCTGTTCCAAGGGGAGAAATCACGATCGAGTACGGTCAGGGAAAGGTCAGGGTCTTACCCCTAGACCACTCAGTCTGTCCCAACGAGATATGCTGGCGAACGGGATGGATTTCTAGATCTGGTCAGTCAATAGTGTGCGTGCCAAACCAACTAGTGATTACTCTCGAAGGCGCCCAGCCGGAAATCGATTTCATCTTACACTAAAGATGCGCTCCGTTGTCTGCCTCATGAAAAGCCCTCACTTCTTCCAACCTCTTACTTCAGTTTCTCTATTAGAGCAGGGTTTCTCATTATAGACAGCAACAAAGGAAGGCCCAACACGTAGCATGAAGCGACCTCGCCTAGAAGAATCTGTGCAAATACAATGGAATAGGCGAGATTGCTCAAAAATGACACATATGAAGAAATAATCACAGCATTTACGATCACAGGCGGCAGCGGGGCCAAGTAGGGACTTGGCATTTTCTCAGTAAGGTATGCGCTTAGGAGAGTAGCAAGAGCACCAATAGTGACATCCCAGATAAAAAAAGGACTTCCAAGGTTGGCAAGAATACAGCCAACATAGAGCCCCCATTTTGCCCACGGAAACACAAAAGGTAGCACAGTGAACATTTCGGCAACCCTTATTTGGACAGGGCCATAGCTGAAACCTGAAAAAGGAGGCAACACGGTAAGGACTGCATACAAGCCCGCTAGCATTGCGACTCTAGTAAGTTCGAAAGTACGGCCTTTCTTCATAGGCTCCTCTCATTTCAGTCTGCCAATGTCCTTCCTGTAGTAAGCGCCGTTGAACTTGATTTCTTTCGCCGCATTATACGCAATTTCGCGTGCACCCTCAATAGTGTCCGAAAGTGCAGTAACAGAAAGAACTCGTCCGCCTGCAGTCACTATTTGTCCTTGCTGGTTCCTCGCAGTACCTGCTTGAAATAAAACCACATTACCTGGAGATACGTTTTCTGCTTTGTCAATCCCCTCCACAACATAGCCTGTAGCATATCTTTCGGGGTACCCCGCCGAAGCCACTACTACGGTGACCGCTGACTCATCTAAGACTTTCACTTCGTTTTCGGAGAGAAAACCAAGGAGTTCTCCCTGAGCACATGCCCGCAATATGCCTGCTACATCACCCGAAAGCCTAGGCAGCACACACTGAGCTTCCGGATCGCCAAATCTGACGTTGTACTCCAGCACTTTCGGCCCCTTCTCAGTAAGCATCAATCCGGCGTAGATAACTCCCCGATAATCAATGCCGTCTTCTTTCAGCCCTAGATAGGTCTTTTTCAGAATATCGGTGCAGATCTTTTTCTCCATGTCTTCATCCACAAAGGGAAGCGGTGAAAAAACACCCATGCCTCCCGTCATAGGACCTTTGTCGCCGTTCCAGGCTCGTTTGTGGTCCTTGGCCATGGGAAGGCAGCATATGCTATTGCCATCGGAGATAGCCATCGCCGTGGCCTCTCGGCCCTCAAGGAATTCTTCTATGACAATTCTTCTTCCCGCTTCGCCATGGAGTCTCCCCGAGACCAATCCCTCAATTACTGCAACGGCTTCATCTAGATTTCCCGTAATTGTTACGCCCTTACCTTTTGCTAGACCATCAGCCTTGATGACCCACGGGCCATGTTCCGACCTTACGTAATCAACTGCATCCTTAGAGGATTCAAAAACATGGAATAGGGGGTGAGGGATATTGTGCCTTGCCATGAAATTCTTAGCCACACTCTTGCTAGCCTCTAGCATAGCGCCATTTCTCGTCGGGCCAAAAACTAAGACATTGTGTCTGGCCAGATAATCTGTAATCCCTGCCGCCAGCGGATCTTCAGGTCCTACGACTACTAGATCTATCGCCTCTTCTTTGCACAATTCTAAGATGCCAGGAAAATCCAGAGGATCCAACGAAACGTTCTTCGCAATCATTTCAGTTCCCGGATTTCCAGGTACTGCCCACAGCTCCTCTACCTCCGGACTTCGAGCAATCGACCAGACCAGAGCATGCTCTCTTCCACCGGACCCAATGACTGCTACTCTCACAAGAATGCCCCCTTATCTCTAACTGCTCTCAACGCAATCTATCATGAATGTACTATGCAAGTTCCTTATCCGGCATCTCTTCACAGAAAACGGCCCGCCAAACAGTATTTCTGGCTCGCCATACTTAGTGCAGGAAATGGCGCGTTCCCGTAGTAACCATGGCAATCCCAAGCCGGTCAGCAGCATCTATCGACTCCTGATCTCTCAATGACCCTCCAGGGTGCGCGATGGCCGTAATCCCTGCTTTTCCCGCTTCTTCAACAGAATCCGGGAAGGGGAAGAAGGCGTCAGACGCCAGGCACGAGCCTACTGACCTCTCGCCTGCTCTTTGAACGGCTATTCTAACAGAATCAACCCTGTTAGGCTGTCCACCTCCAATACCTACAGTAGACAAGTCTTTAGCCAGTACAATGGAATTTGACCTTACATATTTGCATACTGTCACTGCAAACTGAAGATCTCTTAGTTCCTCGGAAGTAGGTGTCCTTTTTGAAACTACCTTCCATGTTTCATCTTTGGGAAGACAGGTATCCTTTTCCTGCACCAGTACCCCGCCCATAGCTGACTTCAAACTCAAGACCCTGGACTGGCCAAACCCCGCTGCCAAAGGTGCCTGCGGAGCAAGCCTAATGACTCTCAAGTCTTTTTTCGTTTTCAGAATCTCTATCGCCTCTTCTGTAAGAGAAGGAGCCACCAGAACCTCGAGAAACAGTTTCTTCATCGCCAAAGCGCACGGCTTGTCTACTTCGCAATTAAACGCCACAACACCGCCAAAAGCAGACACGGGATCCGAAGCTAGCGCTTTCTCGAATGCGTCCTTGGCCGAATTTCCTACTGCAGCACCGCAAGGAGAGGCATGTTTGACTATTACGCAACCTGGAGATTCCAGGTCCCATACCGCGTGGAACGCGTTATCCATATCATTTATGTTATTGTACGAAATCTCTTTCCCTTGGAGCTGACGTTCCTCTAAAGAAGGAATCACGCCTTTGAGCATAGGTTCGTAATAGTCTGCTTTTTGATGCGGGTTTTCTCCGTACCTTAGGGAGAATAACTTATCAAATCCGAAAGCAAGTTCTTCGGGGAATTCAGAGCCGATTTCAGGCCATTTTGAGGCCAAATACGACGCAACCGCCGCGTCATAGCAAGCAGTATGCCGAAATACCTCAATAGCTAGTTCTCGCCTGAACTCCTCGCTCACATCACCTTTGGCTTTTAGTTCCTGAATTACTTCGCCGTATCTCTGCGGTTTGCAGACACAAGTTACCCACTTGTAATTCTTGGCAGCAGCGCGCATAAGACTTGGCCCGCCTATATCTATCTGCTCAATCATATCTTGTATTGTCATATCAGGCCGTGATGCGTATTTGACAAAGGGATAGAGGTTGCACACAACCATGTCTACCTCTTTTATGCCGAGTTCTTCGATCTGGCGCATATCTTCTGGCACATCACGCCTTGCCAGAATGCCACCGTGAATCATTGGGTTAAGAGTCTTTACTCTGCCTCCCAAAATCTCGGGGAACCCTGTTACTTCGCTTGCTTCTACAACTCCAATGCCATGTTCCTTGAGAAACCGTGCGGTACCTCCTGAAGATACGATTTCCCAACCAAGTTCTGAAAGAGCCCCGGCAAACTCCGAAATGCCGGTCTTGTCGGCTACGCTAATGATCGCGCGCTTCAACGTATACGCCTCCCATTTTTACTCCTGAGATTGTTCTAGGATCCTTACCTTCCTTCCCTCGATCCTGAGTCTGCCTTCGGCTACAAGAGATATTGCTCCTGGAAGAATCCTATGCTCAATTCCTAGTATTCGATCGGACAATGACTCGACTGTATCATCGTCCATGACTCTGCATGTATCCTGCAGAATTATGGGCCCGCCATCTACAGATAAATCTACAAAGAACACAGTAGCCCCTGACACCTTAACACCGTATTCCAGAGCTTGCTTTTGGGCGTTGAGCCCCGGAAATGATGGCAGAAGAGCTGGATGTATGTTGATAACCTTCATAGGGTATGCATTCAGCAAGGTTTCACCTACCAGGCGGTCGTACCCTGCTAGCACAATCAGATCCGCTTCATACGATTGCAGAACCTCCACTATTTTCTCCTCGTATTTGTCTTTGCATTCAGGCCACTTACCGAAATCCCTAGGCTGTATGACAACTGACGGAACTCCTTTCGCCGATGCCCTTCCTAACGCCATTACTCCAGGTCTATTGGATATAACAACCCTGACTTCAGCCGAGACATCCCCTTTCTCGCAGCTGTCCAGGATAGCCTGAAGATTGGTACCGCGACCTGAAACCAAGACACCAAGCGAGATCCTCTTGTCTTTTTTACCTGTCATTTACATCACCCACCGGAAAACATGGAATTGCAGATTCTTTGCTGATTGAGACGATCCGATCCACGTCCTTAGGATCGACTACTATGACCATACCCACACCCATATTAAAGACCCTGTACATTTCATCGCGTGCAACACCGCCAAGTTCTTGAAGTAGTTCAAACACGCAGGGAACTTCCCAATCCCCAGATAATCTCATTTTCAGCCCTTCAGGCAGTATTCTCGGAACATTCTCAACCAGCCCTCCGCCTGTTATGTGCACGATGCCTTTCACAGGAACCGCTTCTTTCAACCTCAAAACAAAGGGCGCATATATCCTGGTAGGTTCGAGAAGCTCCTCACCTAGAGTCCTTCCGAATTCCTTGACATACCGATCAATTTCCCAACCTGCTTTTTCAAAAAAAACTTTGCGAGCAAGAGTATAGCCATTGGAGTGTAGTCCAGTAGAACCAAGCCCTAAAAGCACATCCCCTTTTCTTATGCTCTTTCCGTCTACAATTTCCCGTTTGTCAACTACTCCTACGCAAAAGCCTGCAAGATCGTACTCGCCAGGACCGTAGAGATCTGGCATCTGTGCAGTCTCGCCTCCGAGCAGAGCACACTCGGCCCGAACACATCCTTCTACAACGCCCGAGACAATGTCTTCCACTACTTCCGGACTTAGGTTTGCACCGGCTATGTAGTCCAAGAAGAAGACAGGCTTTGCCCCTGAGGCTACCACGTCATCTACGTTCATCGCCACGAGATCTATGCCGACTGTGTCATTTCTACCCATCATTTGAGCAATAATCACTTTGGTGCCAACACCATCGGCGCCGGCCGCCAAGACCAAGTTGTCAAAGCCAAACCCATCCATAGAGTAGAGCCCCGCAAACCCTCCTATTCCCGATAGAACCGCCTCGTTTTGCGATCGTTGAGCGAGATCTCTTATCCTTCGAACCCACTCAGATGCCGCATCGATATTGACTCCAGCCTTCCTGTACTCGTCTGATCTACCTGACGCCATCTCAATTCAGCTCCTAGCTGCGTGTAGTATCAGTTACTCAATTCTACCAGGCCTAGCCATGTCCTCAACAAAAACAGGATACTGCCCTGTGAAGCAAGCCGTACATAGATTGCCTACCTTTGCCCCTAAGACATCTTCTAGATCCTGCAGCTCCAAGAATCTAAGGGTGTCAGCGCCAATGGCTGCTCGGATTTCTTCTTCCTTCCTGTTTGCGGCTATTAGCTCACCTTTCGAAGATGTGTCTATCCCGTAATAGCATGGAAATCTGTAAGGCGGAGAACTTATCCGGACGTGTACTTCTGTAGCTCCTGCCGCCCTAAACAGGTTGACAATGTACTTGGAAGTTGTTCCTCTTACTATGGAATCGTCAACCATCACTACGCGCTTTCCACAGATAACCCTTTTCAACGGGTTTAGTTTTATCTTCACCCCTATTTCTCTCACAGACTGCCCTGGAGTAATAAACGTCCTGCCAATATACCTATTCTTTACAAGTCCGATTTCATATGGTATCTTTGCCTGTTCAGCGTAACCGGTTGCTGCAGAAATCGACGAGTCTGGGATTCCGGTAACAAGATCTGCACTACACACATCTTTTTCGGCTAGTTTCCGCCCAAGGGCCTTTCGTGCCGCGTGCACATTTAGTCCGTAGATATCCGAATCAGGTCTGGCAAAGTATATGAACTCAAAAGCGCACAGAGATGGCTTAATTTCCGACAAATCCCTGCGGTAAGACTCCACCCTAAGAGTAGAAGAATCGATGAATATTGCTTCACCAGTGTCAAGTTCCCGAATAAACTCAGCACCAACGGCGTCTAGAGCACACGTCTCAGAGCACACAATATACGCGCCATCTAAAAAACCGAGGCACAGCGGCCGAAAACCATTGGGATCTTTTGCGGCAATTACGCCATTGGGCGTAAGAATACATAGCGAATAGGCCCCTTTTATGTGAGGCAATATGCCTGTAAGAGCTTTGAAAGGATTGGTCTCCTTGCTCCTTGCCATAAGGTGAGGTATGACTTCACAATCGGAGGTAGTCTGAAAGATAGAACCATCACGCTCAAGTTCGGCTCTCAGTTTCCTAGCATTTACCAGGTTGCCGTTATGCGCGAAAGACATCTGGCCCTGCCACATCTTTACGGTTATTGGTTGGGAATCTTCGATTCCGCCTTCCCCTGCAGTCGAATATCTCACGTGTCCCAAGGCGGTACTACCTACCATCCCCAGTATGTCCTCTTTGGCAAAAACTTCAGAGACCAAGCCGGTGCCCTTTTCAGTGTGAATACGCGATCCGTCGCTAACGGCAATGCCTGCAGATTCCTGCCCCCTGTGCTGAAGGGCGTATAAGCCGTAATAGCACACAAGTGAGGCATTTGGGTGACCAACTACAGCAAACACACCGCATTTTTCCAATATTTCGTTTTCGCTCAGAGTTCCCATATAGGGTATCCTTCTTTCTTGAGATTAAGTGATTTCTGGAGGACCTCGTCAGCCATATCCTTTTTGTATTCACACAGTTTTCCCGCCAACACACTATCGTTGAGTGCAAGGATCCTGAGAACCAAAAGGCCTGCGTTTCTCGAAGCATCGATCCCAACGCTTGCTACAGGAACCCCTGGCGGCATCTGAGCAATTGACAAAAGTGCATCCATTCCGCCCAATGTGCCTGCGCTCACAGGAATCCCAATAACTGGTATATCTACAAGCGACGCGAGCACACCAGGAAGAGCGGCCGACAGACCTGCGGCCGCTATAATTACCTCAATACCTCTTGAGACCGCCGAGCGGGCGTACTCCTCAAGCAATGCATGCGTCCTATGAGCTGAGATAATCGCAAGTTCGTATTTGACCTCAAAATCATCTAATACCTTAAAGAGATCCTTGACTTTGCCTACATCGCTCGCAGAACCCAGAACTACACCTATACGAATTCTCTCATCTTTGCCCATAAGAATACGCCCCCCATGGCGATATAACTTAGCTAATCTCCCACTAACCTTACATTACAACAACGGCTCTTGCGTTCCCTAGAAAAGTCCTGGAACAAGGTGGACTACTGAGATCAATGCCAACACGTAAACCAGCCAGTGTACCTCTTTGGCTCTTCCGGTGAACACCTTAACAACCACGTAGCTGATAAACCCTGCGGAAATACCGTCAGATATTGAGAATGTGAATGGCATCATTGCTATGGTCATAAACGCTGGAAATGCCTCTGAAAAATCCGACCAATCAATATCCCTCACCGGGAGCATCATCAGGACGCCCACGATGATTAGTGCGGGTGCTGTGGCCTCAGTAGGAATCATGCCCGCTAAGGGCGCAAAAATCAAGCTCACCAGGAAAAGAACACCCACGACAATTGCAGTAAGCCCGGTCCTACCACCTTCCGCAATGCCTGCGCTTGATTCAACATATGTAGTTACGGTACTTGTTCCCAAGAGCGCGCCCAGACATGTACCTATGGCATCGACAGTCATCATCTCCCTTATGCGCGGAAGCTGACCCTTTTCGTCTAGCATATTTGCTCTTGATGCAGTACCCATCAAGGTACCTACGGTGTCAAAAACGTCTACAAACCAGAAGCTGAATATGGTCATGAAGCCTAGATCAAGGGCCCCCTTTATGTCCATCTTGCAGAAAATAGGAGCTATCGACTCAGGCCTGCCGATTATACTGCCTTCAATGTGTGTGACCCCCATAGGTATTCCAATCAAAGTAGTTATGAATATGCCGATGAGAATTGCACCTTTTACATTCCTTGCCATGAGGATCGCGGTAATCATCAGACCTATTAAGGCAAGAGCAGGTCCACGCGCTGAAAAGTCGCCCCTTGTAAGTATCGTAGCAGCGTCCGAGGTGATGATCCCGGCATTTTTTACGCCTATGAAAGCGATAAACAGTCCTATTCCTACTCCTACCGCTCGTTTAATGGTCTGTGGAATAGAAGCGTCTATCACGTTAATTGCGCCTGTCAGAGCCAGAATCAGAAACACAACCCCGGACAAAAACACAACGCCTAGAGCTGCCTGCCAGCCGGCTTGAGCCGAGACCACAAACGCAAAGAAAGCGTTCAGGCCCATCCCACTTGCCAGAGCATACGGATAATTAGCAATCAGCCCAGCCAGAATTGTTGTGATACCGGCCGATAAAACGGTTGCAGTCATGACGGCTCCAAATGGCATGCCTGCTGCGCTCAGAATGTCGGGATTAACGAAAATGATGTATGCCATGGTCATAAAAGTAGTAAGCCCGGCGATCACCTCTGTTTTTACGTCGGTACCATTCTCTTTCAGTTTGAACATTCTTTCTAGCAACAATTCCTCCCCCTTTTGTTTATCATCACTAGTTGGAACATGAGGCCGGTTCCTCATTTATGGATTTTTAAGAACACCTACGTATGGCAGCCCCCGGTATTTTTCACCGTAGTCTAGCCCATAACCTACCACGAATACATTGGGAATTATGAAACCATAGTAGTCTAAATTCACTCTGGTCCTTCTGCGAGCGGGCTTGTCGAGCAGGGCACATACTTTGAGACTTGCTGGTTGTCTGGTCTTGAGGGTATCTAAGAGGTACCTAAGGGTCAAGCCCGTATCAACAATATCTTCTACAAGAAGCACATGCCTACCTGAAACGCTCTGCTCAAGATCTTTGGTGATCCTCACCTCACCCGAGGATTCGGTAGACACTCCGTAACTTACAGTTCCCATGAAATCGACGGCTGCATCGCCCTCTAGACTCCTCAGCAAGTCTGCAAGAAACACGAAACTTCCTTTTAGGATGCCTACCATAAGGAGATCTTTGTCTGCATAGTCGCGAGATATCTCAAGAGCCATCTCCTTTACTCTTTTCCTTATCTCCTCTTGGCTTATAAGTACATCAATATCTTCTCCTACCACATACTCACCTCCTCACACTCTTTTCTGATTTCAATCTATCACCGTGGTGTTGGTTGTGCAATAACATATTAGGCAACTGTTAAATTGTCAAACAATTTAACCAAAACCGCTGAGTTGGGCTTTTCCTTCTAGGTGCGACACAGAAACATGCATTACTGAGATTGTTACAAAATCCTAAGTCATCCGTATTACAAGGCAGTGATTGACTAATCTATTAAGGAGAGGGTCACATGAAGAAGAAACTCTATCGCTCAAGGACAAATCGGATGGTATCTGGGATCTGCGGAGGAATAGCGGAGTACCTCAATATTGATGAAACACTGGTGCGCCTGGCAGCAGCCCTTATAATGCTTGTGTCAGGAGTAATACCTTTTGTCATCGTCTACTTCATCGCAGCAATCATAATACCCGAAGCTCCTGAACCCTATGAGCCACACGCCTGACTGCCAAGAAGATTGCCAAAATCTTAGTCAATTAGGTTTCTGGCCAAATATAGGCACAGTCCCATGACTACTACCACAACAACTGTTATGGCCAAGTCATGAGTGCCTGCTGTTCCTTTGACCTCACCTCTAATATACCATCCGAGGCTCCCCAGAAAAGAGCATATGAATATGCAGCCAAGGACAAAGTTTATCTTCCTATGTCTTTCCCAAAGAGCCATCTTCTCGTCCCACGACATGTCCTCCCACTGAGGAGTCTCCCAAATGGGAGGCTTGCGCTTGAACACGTCTCTGATTCTCATTACTTCATTCCGTAAGTGCGCCAGGAAAAACCTCGAGGTTGGCCTGGGGCACTTTTACAAGACGACCGTCATCTAACTTAACCAGTGCTACTTCTGTGGTAACTTCAGACTCCACTTGTTCAGGCATTAGACTTATGTCTTCTACGACGCCCCACAGCCCGAAGTACGGCGGTCTTATGCACCTTACTCTTTTGCCCTTCTCAACCTCTGCAAATACAACGTGTGGCGAGGGCTCAATGTACTGCGACGAAGACACTAAGGGAGTTTCTTTGAGCGACGGATCGCCCAATAGCCTCTCGAAATCATCAGCAGGGATCACAACCTCCGGTCTTATTACGCCAGCCCTTATCTGAGTTGTACCATTAATACAAGCAGCTTTTCCTTGGTGTCTTGAAAGGATATTCCAAGCCTCTTCATTCATAGGGAGTTCTCCAAACCCTTCTAGCACGACAACTGTAAAATCAGATTCCTCATAACCTGTAATACCGGCGGACATTTCTTTCCCGAGGATTGAAACCAAACTCTTTTGATTTATTCCGCCTACGATAAGGCCCGCAGCCCCTCTCTCCCTCGCTTCTCTCACCGCTTCTTCAGTTGCAAAAGACCCTCCCACAAGGATCTTTCCTTTTACCTCTTGCGTCTTTATATTCTCACTTGAAAGGGATTCTGAAGGACCCTTGCATAGCAGCAAAAGTTCACCTGAAGCTTCGTATCCTATACCAAATACACCTTGAATATATGCGCCGACAGTCTCCACAACCGCGCCGTAGTTAGGAACAATGCTCTCAACTACTCCCGGCACATGTGCCAACACCTCTATATGCTTTATAACCCTCGCAATAGTAATGGTACCTGTGAGTGTGCAGATTTTCTCGACCACACCGCCCATTGGTGCATACACAAAATCGACTGACGCAACCCCTGGCGCCGCAGCAATTATCTGTCCCTCATTGACAAACTGACCTTCCTTGACCGTTGTAAACATCCTAAGAAGTCGCGGTGGAATAGACAGTCGTGACGCAGCTGCAACAATACTCAAAGGCCTTGCCGAACGAGGGTCTTCCCGGATAACAATCTGACCATTCAACCTTGAAATGTGCTCTATAAACCCATCGCAGGGCGATTTTATTTCTATTACGGGAGACCAGAAATCCTTTTGGTACCTAGCAATTATCTCGCCCGTCTTTACAGGATCCCCTTCTTTCTTAAGCAGCACGCTATCTACGAAATCCATGTCCAACGGACGCTTGAGTTCAGACTTAAGATCAATTACATAGGGGTTCCCCCTTATGAACTCAGTCTTTGCAATAACAGTCTCAGGAGCTACAATATCACCTATCTTAACCAGAACCTCGCCAGGCGTTGGGATTCTTCTTTCCTTTTCAACTCTGGCCATATCCAGCACCTTTAATGTAGACACTAACGCCACGTTCCTCACCTCCTCGTCAAGTTGTCTAGGAATTCGGCAGGATAAGCGTCAAACTCGCTATACCAGCGCGCTACGGCTCCGTATTGATAGCTGTCTGCCGCGGGAAATACTATGGGACGCGCTCGCCCGTCAAGAATAACGCCAGTAACTCCGGTTACTCCCTCTTTCACCATGGGTCTGCCCGGACCTTCGCCTACATCAAAGTTCCTTCCGGGCATAATCTCCATCCTGGTTGTATCTGCATGGTCAAGAGGAATTACTGTAATCTCGCCTCCAACGACCTCGTAGGTACGTTCTCCAATCTTGACCTGGGCCATGACAGTACCTGGACTCACTCGCGGCCCCATTGGCACTACGCAAGTGCCCAAGGGGACTAAGCACTCGGTCATCATCATTTCTTCCGCTATATCACTATCAAGATCCATGAGGGCGCCCATATGCGGCAACAGGAACTGGCTGTCTACGTAAAGATCAGTTACACCTTCAGGTTGAAAGCCATCTATGAGTATCATGGCAGCCTGGTTTCGTCTAGGAGCGTATGAAAGAGAGCCGCCTGTTCCAACAATGGCCTTTACTTTCATCATATCTACCAGAGTCTCACCGCTAGGTACCTGGTAAAACATATCACCGATGCTACGGCGCCGCTGAACTCCCTTGAGTTCGCGAATAAGCGACTTGTGGTGACTCATGGAAAGGCGCAGGACCTCTTTGCAGACTGCTTGTTCTAACATAAGTTCTTCAAAGGTCTGCGGCAAAGTAGTAGGCCTTATCATCTTGTTGAAATTCCAGTTTCTCAGAATGTTGTCATCCCACTGCCCGGGTAGCCATCTCATGACAGCATCTATACCTGCTTCACCCAGGACATTCCCCATACTGTAGGACATTCCCAAGTTGGCTGATACTGTTCTGTAGAATTCGCCGTCAATAACAGAAAACACGTCAGTGGTTGCCCCTCCAACGTCGACAGCCAGAACGTCGCCTTGAGCTAATTCACTCACATACCTCAGCGCATCGCCTACCGCCACAGGAGTAGGCTTCACGTTACCCTGTGTCCAAGAAACCAATGTAGCATAGCCAGGAGCATGCATCATTACGTGCTCCAGAAACAGTTCGTGGATAGCTCTCCTTGCAGGTTCAAGGACCTCTCTTTCAAGCACAGGCCGGATGTTGTCAGTATAGACGACGTACATACGCTCAGATAGCTTTTCAAAAATCCTCTCTATCATGGGCCTTGCCTGCACATTCCCTGCGAAAATAACGGGAAGTTTGAAATCTTTCCCAAATCTAGGCTCCGGGGCCCCCATTGCAACGATTTCCGCAATAGATGCTACTTCTGAGATATTTCCCCCGTCGGTACCGCCGGTTATGAGGATCATGTCAGGCCTAATCCGCTTTAGAGTTTCTATCTTTTCTATCGTACTTCTCGAATCGTCAATCGCGATCACGTCGGCCACAATAGCGCCTGCTCCAAGCGCTGCTCTGTGAGCGGATTCTGCCGTAAGCTCTTTGACCAATCCTGCCACAACCATCTGCAGTCCTCCGCCGGCACTCGATGTCCCTACCAAAGCATCTACACCTTTATTCCCTTCTACGCCAACAACGAGTCTTGAGTTCTCTAGCATATGGACACCCGTGCGCTCTTGAAGCTTAGATAGCGCACTCTTAAGGCCAATCATCACGTCAAGATTAGGTGCCTCAACGGTCGTAGGAACAGACGTCTTTCCGGCAAGCACCCACTTGTCGTTTCTCCGTTCAAAAAGCACGGTTTTTGTCGTGGTACTGCCGATATCTGCCGCTAGGATTCTTCTAAACAAAGGCGCAACCTCCTTTCCCGGTCCAGAATGTTAACTTAAGAGTGTTTTCGATGAACGAATTCAGAGCTACATGTCTAGATGTGAAGGTAGATCGATATGCTGTCGGTACGTATAATTTCTCCCAAACTAGTAATATTCCTCTTTTCGCTGCCCAACCTCCTGCAGAGGATACGCATACACCCAAAAGAGAATTCGGACTAATCTACATCTTTACTATACAGCAAACTGGACGTACATTCATCACCACGTACTACCCGCGCCATTTACTCACAAAGGGTTGTATGCGCAAACAGTTCTCACACTTGTAAAGCAACTACTCGAGTGTTACACTCTTGTAAATACTCTCATGGTTTAGCGAGGGATCGAATATGATTAAAGAGGATAAGTTCTTAGGTGATGGTCTATCGTTTGATGACGTCCTCCTCGTCCCTGGATATTCAGAAGTAGTCCCCAAAGATGTCGATGTGTCTACAGTCCTCGGTAACAACCTTAAGCTGAGCATACCGATAATCAGCGCAGCGATGGACACAGTGACCGAAAGTAGAATGGCGATCGCAATGGCTCGTGAAGGGGGGCTTGGGGTGATACACCGCAATATGTCAATACAAAGACAGGCCCAGGAAGTGGACAAGGTTAAACGTTCTGAGCACGGTGTCATTTCAGACCCTTTTTACCTGTCGCCAGACAAGACTGTAGAAGACGCGCTTAACTTGATGGCACGCTATCATATTTCCGGAGTACCAATAATCGAGAATAACAGACTGGTAGGAATCATAACCAACAGGGATATCCGCTTTGAGGAAGATTACACAAAACTCATAGAAGACGTAATGACCAAAGAAGGTCTCATAACTGCTCCGGTAGGAACCTCCCTGGATGAAGCAAAAAAGATCATGGCCAAGCACAAGATTGAAAAACTTCCATTGGTAGATGAGGAGTTTCACCTCAAAGGATTAATTACCCTAAAGGACATAGAAAAAACGCGCCAATACCCCAACGCGTCCAAAGATGAAAAAGGGCGACTCATGGCAGCCGCCTGCGTAGGCGCCGGTCCAGGTACTATCGATCGCGTAAAGGCTCTAGTGGACGCGGGCGTAGATGTGCTTGTTGTAGACAGTGCCCACGGTCATTCAGTAGGAGTGCTCAGCGCTGTAGAGATGATAAAGAACGCTTTCCCGGAAAAGACAGTAGTTGCAGGCAATGTAGCGACAGGCGAAGGGGCCAAGGCGCTTATCGATAGAGGTGCTGACTGCGTCAAAGTAGGGGTCGGCCCCGGCTCTATATGCACAACCAGAGTCATCGCCGGAACGGGCGTCCCTCAGATCACTGCTATATTTAATGCAGCACTTGTTGCCAAAGAATACGGAGTTCCGATTATCGCAGACGGCGGAATCAAGTACTCAGGTGACATTGTGAAGGCTTTGGCCGCAGGCGCTGATGCTGTTATGCTAGGTGGGCTTCTGGCCGGTACTGAAGAAAGTCCTGGGGAAATGGAAATATGGCAGGGCCGAAGCTTCAAGGTGTACAGAGGAATGGGATCTTTGGCGGCGATGAAAGAAGGAGCCGCAGACCGCTACTTCCAAGAACCTTCAACTAAACTTGTCCCTGAAGGCATCGAAGGACGAGTCCCATACAAAGGAGCCGTGTCGGAAACCATCTTCCAATTGGTCGGCGGATTAAGAGCAGGTATGGGTTATTGTGGGGCTAAAGACCTGAAGAATCTGCACAATAACGGGAAGTTCATCAAGATTACCAGTTCAGGCCTGCGAGAAAGCCACCCCCACGATGTCTATATAACAAAGGAAGCACCGAATTATACCCTTTTCACAAGCTAGTGCTGCTTTTTATGCGATTTCAAAGAAACAACCTGGAGACAGATGCTTCCAGGTTGTTTTTCATCAGTCTGTTTTGCTCTAGCGTTCAGTGGACTCGTCTCTTATATATTTTACGCCGTCGGTGTAAACGTTAGCCGGGTTCCATAGCATAAAAGTTTCTATGCCATGTTCGTAAACCGCGTCGATTTGGGCCTGAACCTCTTTAGGACCATACTTGATTCTCATAGAAAAATCCTGCAGCCACGGACGTATCTTGGCTTTCAGGCCGTCCGTCCTTTGAATAGCCTCTTGCATCGCTCTATACACTACCTCCGAAGGGTGAGCTTCGGGGACTTCGAATCCGTAAATACCTGCGTTGTAGTAGTGAGATGGGTAAACCATAGGTGATATGAAATCAACCAGGGACGCAAGCTGCTCTAGTCTTTGACCGATACCCATGTCGTCCTGGGCGATCGTAACAAATCCAAATACGTCGGCGCTCAAAAGACCTTTGCCCTCCAAGGCCCCATTCATGTATTCAAGGAATGCCGCGATGGCATCTCCCCTGGAATCATAGTTCTCGGAACCAGGCATAAGGATGCTAGTTCGCTCTAATCCTCTTGCGCTATCGGGAAATCTCACATAGTCAAGTTGAACCTCATCAAAACCCATTTCGCAGGCCCAAAGGGCGATGTCTCTTATAAACTCCCAATTCCTTTCGTCATACGGGTTAAGCCACAGCCTTCCATCTCTATCTTTCCACAGGCTGCCATCTGCATTTCTTATGGCTTGTTCAGGCCTGAGCCTTGCCAAATATGGATCCTGAAAAGCCACTACACGTGCGATCATGTAGTAATCCTCTTCTTTGAGGACGTTAACCAGCGCGGAAAAGTGGTTGTAACCTCCCGCCTTGGCGGGTATGTCAAAATCACCCTTTGGCGTACAGGGTATCCTTCCATTATTATCCTTTACATCGACCACAAAGCAGTTCAGTCCTGGGTTTTCTCTCACAAACGTGATCACCCGTTTGAACTGAGACGGCGTGCCGAAGACATCCATTGTGACATATACGCCTCTGGCCTGAAGGCCTTTTTCCACTAGGGAAACTGCCTCGGCAGGGTCGGTTTCAGGAAGTTCCTCGACGCTGGGATCTTGTTCTGCGGAAGGAGACGAAGGTGTTTGATGAAAGAATTCCTTGATCGATGAACCTCCTTGACCGTAGGCAACACACACTCCGGCTACAAGCAAAAGCGCCACGAACATGCCCATAACTGCACGTCTACGGCGCCTTGACTTTCCTTCCTTTGCTAAGGCTCTCTCACTTTGCCTGGATCTGTCATGATTCTGCATGGCTTGACTTCCAATCTGCGCAGCTACAATTGAGTGCTCACGTTAGTTACTTAATCTTATACGGTCCGGGCTAGCTTTGCGAGTACTAAAACGAAGAAAACCTTCGGTTAGTTTCCTTCAGGCATGCAAAGACTACCTCGTCACAAGATATCTCAGAGCCACGCAAATATCAAGATGTCCAAGAGAAAGATCCAGAGGTATGATAAGCCTCTGGATGTCCAGTGTGGAAATCACGACCCCTTTGCCTGATATTATCGTAGGCGGCGAAAGTTTGCATATGTATCCATGCTCTTCCAACCCTGTTGCCGCCTGCCCGGTTATTATGTTCCCCATTTCTGCAATCGCTGACTCAGCTAGGCTATCAAACACAGGCACAGCATCGCCGATTAGCGCTCCTGCAATGGCCTTTGCAGTGCGCTCTGACATACAGTACAAGACGATACCTTCAGCTTCCCCAGTTACTCCTATGGCTACGTTAACCTCTCCCGACGTAGCCCTTGACTCCTCAAGACGTAATTGTCCGCGAGTCACCTCTGCCCCCAATTCTTGTTTGAGGAAAGTGTAAGCGGATTCCAAAAAAGGGTTGACCAAACTCGCTTTCAACATTAGATAATCCTCCTAACATGCATTAAACCCTGATTGTATGTATACACTTCATCTAAGAGCAACGTCTGTAGAAAAACGGACGAATCTGAGAAAACCCGTAATCCCTTGCGTTGAACAACGCTTCCGTCGCACCTATGAATAGTATCCCGCCTGGCACAATAGAACGAGCTATATGCGCAAGGACGTGATTTTTGCCTTCATCTGTGAAATATATTAAAACATTTCTGCAAAGAACAAGATCCATATTCCTGGGATACTCCATCCCCAACAGGTTTTGCTTTTCAAACCTCACAATTTGCCGTAGTTTCTTGTTGATCCTGTAAGATTGTCCGTCAACGTCGAAATACTTAGAAAGAAGCGCCTCCGGAACACCTTTGATTTCGTCTTCCGAATACAGTCCTTCTTCCGCTTTCTTCAGGCTACCTTCGTCTATGTCAGTCCCGAGTATTGATACTTTGCGAAAACCTGCCTCTAGGAAAACCATTCCAAGAGAATACGCTTCCTGTCCTCCTGAAGAACCTGCGCTCCACGCGTGTATTGTTGTGCCTAGCGGAGTCGAGCGGACAAGTTCGGGAATAATCTCGTCTCGTAACACTTCCCAGTGCTCCGAATTGCGAAAGAACTCAGAGACGTTTATGGTAAGGTAGTCAAGTAACTTGGCCAACTCATGCTGGTTTTTCTCCAAGCGTTTTGCAAATGTAAGGAAGTCTGGTATCTGATTCCTTTTCATGTAATTCACGAGCCTGCGATGCATCTGTTGGCTCTTGTAGTTATGTAGTTTTATTCCCGATAGGTCAGTTACCTTCCTACAAAAAAACGCATACTCAGTACCGTAGAAGTTAACGTCGTCTTCAGAAAGACCTTGGTTTCTGATCATTTCCCAAAACCCCGTTTCGTATGGTTCATGCAAAACTGGTTGATAATACCAGCAATATCCGTAACAGGTACGAGCACGTCTGTAGCTCCAGTCTCATAGCAGGCCTTTGGCATCCCCCATACAACCGATGTCTCCTGATCTTGACAAATCACTGTAGCCCCTTTCTGTTTCGCAGCCCATGCTCCTTTTGCCCCATCAAGGCCCATACCTGTAAGTATTACCACCATAAGACTCGAGCCAAAAAGTGAGACTGCGTCAAAAAGAGTTATGTCTACTGACGGCCTAACTCCATGCACAGGCGTACCTTCATCTAGATATGCGTGGAAAGACTGTCTGCCATCTGAAAGAGACGAATCGAGGCGAAGATGATACCCACCCCTTGCCACAAGTACTACCCCCGGTTCGAGAATATCTTCTTGCTCAGACTCTCGCACGGACAAAGAGGACATCCCGTCAAGCCTCTGAGCAAAAGAACTCGTAAACCCTTTAGGCATGTGCTGACATATAACAACCGCACAAGAAATGCTAGGCGACAATCGTGGAACAATCTGCTCCAAAGCCTGCGGTCCACCAGTTGAGGAGCCAATCACAACCAAAGACCCCAAAGGAGCCTCGCCAATAGAAGGCTTCCTCTTCTTGGCCCTCTCTTTCTCGTGGCGACGCAGCGGCTCCCGAATTCTCAGTCTGGCTTTAGAAGCTTGGATAACTTTTTGACACAATTCGGAAGCAACAGAAGTAACAGCATCTTTAGAGGCAGGCTTGGGAACAAAATCTACGGCTCCGATAGAAAGGGCCTCCAGCGTCACCTGGGAACCACGCTGAGTCAGCGATGAAAACATCACTACTGGCAAAGGCCGATTGCTCATTATGTTCTTCAGGACTGAGATCCCGTCAAGTTTGGGCATCTCCACGTCCAGGATCAGCACATCGGGGCTGACCGAAATGCACTTGGCAACCGCCTCAACCCCATCTACCGCTTCGTCGACGACCTCGATGCGGGAGTCGCTAGATAGCATCTGCCTGAGCATCCGCCGCATGAACACAGAATCATCGGCAATAAGGACCCTTACCTTTTCTTCATTCATACCCAATTATCTTACGCCTCACATTGCTTCCTGACTGCTTCCAATAGTGTGTCTGACTGAAAAGGCTTTACGATAAAATCCCTTGCGCCCGCTTTTAGTGCCTCTAGCACCATGCTTTTCTGCCCAAGCGCTGTTACCATCACTACTCTCGCTTCCGGATCATGCTCTTTCATCTGTTTGAGAGACTCGATGCCATCTAGTATCGGCATGGTAATATCCATAAGTACCAGATCAGGATTCTCTTTTACGTAACGCTCGACGGCTTCCTCACCGTTACTTGCTTCTACCACCTCATAGCCGTTCTCCTGAAGCAACCTTGAAGTCTTGTTTCTCATGAACATCGCATCATCTACAACCAAGATCTTCGCCATACTCTTCACTCCTTGAATCTGAATTCTCTTTCGGGCCCTGATATGGAAATGACTTTCACAACACCTGCGTCCACATATAGGTACATCGACCTTCCATAGTTGCCGCCTGTATCTCTCCCAACTACCTTGATTCGCTCAACTGCTAAAGCCTCTTCTACTGCTTTGAGATTCATATCTCCGACGTCTCCAAAAGGGGAAGACAAGCCTGGTATAACGTTGGCTCCACCTGCTATTACTGCCACAAGCCTTTCTTTTTTGCAGCCACTTTTGGCCAATGAGTGTATAAGGTTAGAAACTGCCATAGTTCCGTACTTTCCTGGCTGCTCATTCGGCTCCGTCGGACGAAAACGACCAGGGATGATTTCTGAGTTTCCGGAGGCAGCTATGTAGTTGGACTGTCTAGGACACGGCAGAAATACATGTGCCATTCCTCCGGCGCGACAGCCGGGATCCCATAGCGCTACCCCTACACAAGAACCTAGCGAGTAAGCAACCAGTAACTCATCGTGGTCGTTTGACACTTTGATTTCTGCAATCTTTACCGGGGTAACCCGGAAACCGTCTACGTCCATTTGGATCCCCCATCCTAGGTAGTGCCATTTGTTCTACTTTTCCCTACTCGACAGCAAAACTATCTCAAAGAAAGCCTCGCTACCGTCAAGAGAAAACTTCACGTCAGACGCAAACACCTCGCCTGAGTAAAGATAGCTAGTGGCTAATGCTGTTTCTAGGATCGCGCCGGCCATTTCCCTAATCAAAAGAGGCGGAGACGGCTTAAGAGTCATCTGCGCCATATCTGCTATAGCACCCAAAAGCGAACACCCTATCATGTTCGCAATTTCAGAAACTATGGATTCCTCCAGTTCCTGCTGATTTTCTGAATCTGCTTCTTCAATGAAATGAGGCACCATAGAGGAAACCACATCGTGAGGCGAATCGGGCCTAAACAGTATTATGATCTGACCTTCCATTTCACCTGTAAAGGACACCCAAGAACTAAACACGATATCATCGAGATACCCAGAAAGCATAGGTACATGATCGACTTCAGTACACTTTACGTTGCTGAAGTCAGCTTCACAAGGCATCCCTGTAATGGCGCTAAGAGTCGTTCTCGCCTTCTCGACACCAAGTCTGGTACACTCCTGGAAAAAAGACTTGTTCATCCATGCTCCTCCTTACGCAGATGAGCAAAACTTCTCAAAGCAGACGATTAACGTCCAGAATCAGTGCAGGATCGCCGTCGGGAAGGATAGTTGCACCAGTGATACCCTTGAGCCTAGACAGCATCTTGCCCATGTCCTTAAGCACGATCTCTTCTTCTCCTACTAGGTCATCTACTCCCAAAGCCAGAGGCTCATCGTTAGTCCTTGTAAGGACCGCATACTGTAGGGTGTCTTTCAAAGCCCACGAATTTCCGTCAAGAGCTCCTTCGAGAGAAACGAGAGGAAAGACCCTGCCCCTCACTAACATAGCGGGCTTACCCTGTATCGTCTTTATCTCTTCCTTTCTGAGGGCAATTGCCTCTTCAACGGATGATGTGGGTATGGCGTAGGTAAGCCCAGAACATTCTATTAGCAGAGCACGCATTATGGCCAGGGTCAAAGGCAACCTCAACGTAAATGCAGTCCCAAGATCTACTTGGCTCCTCACCTCAATGTGACCGTTAATTCGTTCAAGGTTGGTGCGAACGACATCCATGCCCACACCCCTACCGGACACCTGAGTAGCAACCTGCGCAGTAGAAAACCCGGGCAAGAAAATGAGCTCCAGCGCATCCTTCTCAGACATCTTCGCCGCCTCGTCCGCGCTTATAAGCCCTTTGTTCAAAGCCGATCGCTTTATTTTCTCTGGATCTATTCCGGCACCATCATCTTTTACCTGTATCACAACTTGGTTTTCCTCGTGCCAGGCAGATAGCGTAACAGTGCCATTCTCTGGTTTGCCTTTGGCTCTTCTTTCCTCTGGGCTCTCGATGCCATGGTCCACTGCATTTCTCAATATGTGAATGAGAGGATCGTCTATGGCCTCTAGAACGGTGCGGTCCAATTCTGTGTTTTCTCCTTGTATTTGCAGATCTATCTGCTTTCCGCACCTGCTCGCCAAATCTCTTGTCATCCTTGGGAACTTGGTGAATATGTTCTTAAGGGGCAGAAGTCTCGCCCTCATTATTCCTTCCTGCAATTCCTGAGAAGTCCGCTGCAGATGAGATGCCAAAGCCCCCAGTTCGTTTCCAATCACTGAGGTACTCTTGTCCACTAGTAGCCTAGACGCCAACTGGGTCAAACGGGTCCTGTCAATTACAAGCTCGCCTACCATGTTCATAAGAAAGTCGAGGAGGTCCACATCAACTCTTACCGTACGCCCTAATGAGGACCGCTTGACAGCCTTATCTGATGAAACTCCTTCTGGCGCGCCGTTTCTGACATTCGCTTGGGAAGACTCTCGGGCCTGGGGTTTGTAAGGCATTACAGAGACCTCGGCTACATCCTGCACTGATTCGGCGGTTCTTCTGGCAATCTCGCCACTGTCGGCTCCTACAACATAAAGCGTTACGGTATCTCCCACATTGTCGGATTCTATATCTTGGATTGACGGGCTTGAGCCAAGGATATCCACTAACTCAGATACCAGAGTATAGACCTGGAAACACCTCACAGACAGAAGATCGGCGTGCGGATTGAGCCTCACTTTCACCTCGTACAAGGAAACTCCCTCAGAGACACAGGCATCAAGTTTCTCAAGTAAGTCGCTACTTGGAGCTTTTCTGGTCTTTGCATCTTTCGCCGGGGTACTTCTGCCCTGCACATTTCCCTCAGAAGCAAACCGCCTTATACGGTCCATTACGCCCTCAATGGAAGGGGTCTGTGTTTGATCTTCTAGGGAGATCCTCCAGGCCTTCAACCAATCAAGCACCATAAACAGTATATCTACCATTTCTGAGGTGATCTCCTGCTCTCCCGAGCGCACCTTTTCCATTATGCTTTCCATAGTATGGGTTACTTCCACACCATCTTGAAACCCCAAAGTAGCAGCTCCACCCTTGATTGTGTGCATTGCTCTAAATACTTCCTGGATGACAGAAATGTCTGGCGACTTCTCGAGTGCGACTAGGTTCTCCTCAGTGTCTGCGAGGATTTCGTCCACTTCTGCCAGAAACACCTGTAAATCCTCTTGGAATTCTGTTAGGTCTTTTTCGCTCATGATACGCCACTCACTTAACTACGGCAGATGCCAGGTCTACTTCCTTGAGACTACGGCTTTCGGCATCCGATATTATCTTTGTAAGGTCGAGAAGCACAATCAAAGAACTATTCATCTTAGCGATACCTGCTATGTATTCAACACCGTCTCCCGTTATTACAGAAGCTGGCGGTTCTATGGAGTCTTCGGGAATTCTTAACACTGAAGACACTGAATCGACTATTACGCCTATACTCTCGCTGTGAGACTCGGCAAGTACAATCTTCTGATCCTCATCTCTTTCTTTTTTTTCAAAGCCAAAGTGCTTTCTTAGGTCGAGTACAGGAATGACTTTGCCCCTAAGGTTGATGATTCCCTCAACGAATTCGGGCGCTCTGGGCACCGGAACGATCTTCTGGATTGGGATTATCTCCCGTACCTGACTTATGTCTACTCCATAGATCTCACTTCCCAGAGAAAAGGCCACTATCTGCTTACCGTCACTCTTGTCACTCGCTTCTTCCCGTAAGGTCTCGACTTTTGACATTACATCGCCTCCCTGCTCTATGTAATGTATCGAAACTACGCTAAGGGAAGTTAAGCACTGAAAAAGCACAAAAAGTGAGTCAGCGGAGAAAACGGCGTTCATGTAGGTACGCTTGGAACTTATTTGAGGGTATTTTCTATAGTACTCCAGATATCAGGGGTTTCAAACCCGCGGGACCAAGCTGCTATTCCTGCAAGACTGTATTTGTTTGCCAGTTCTACTCGTTTCTCCACAGAACTTGCATCTTCGATCCAGACTTTGTAGGTAGTGCTCCCAGTTCTTTTTTCAGCATAGAAGAGGCCCGTTTGCGCCTGGTATGAAGGGGTCACGTTTTGCTCTCGAAGCCACTTCGATACAGATTCCATTCCAAGAGCCTTAGAGGTCACAGTGGTGGTACCGTCTTCCGTCCTTTCTGTCCACAACCTCGTATAAAAAGGTATTCCCAGTACCAGCTTCTTGCTCGGTACCTCTAGAAGGGTGGTCACTATATTCGATTCGGTCCAGGAGATTGACGAGACAGGGCCGGCTACACCTGAGCCTGAAGAATATTGGTCATATGACATAAGCATTACGTAGTCAACTGTTTCCGACAATTTGTCTCTCTCCAAAAAAAGAGACCATGTGGGGCTCTTAGACCTAACGGTAATATCTATAGAGACAGTGAGCCCTTGTTCGTGCAACAAGGGGGTCAGTTCCCGCACAAATTGAGTCAGGTAAGGCCCGTCATCAAGATACACGTTCTCAAAGTCAATGTTTATCCCATCAAGTCTGTAAATCTTACAGTACACAAGTATCTGGGAAATGACCTTGTCTCTAAGTTCAGAGTCTCTTAGCACCTTTGAAGTCCTCTCAAGATCGAAAGAATTGGAAAAAAGAGCCCAGACTTGATATCCTCTTGAGTGAGCCCAATTCACGTAGTTTATGTCGCCACGGTTTTCGACGTTTCCTTGGTCGTCGGAAAGATGAAACCATGTAGGCGAGACGACGTTTAGTCCCGGCATGTCCCCTATTTTTGATGTGTCAATCCTGGCGCTATATACTTGCTCCCAGGCCAATACTACCTTATCTCCTCTTAGAGACTTCGGTACGTAATCTGCAACACTGTCAACTACAGGCGGTCTTTCAATTACACCTGCTACCTGCTTGCTCCGAACAAACCCACATAGTCCATCCTCAGTCTCCACCTGAAGCCACCGCCCACTCTCTCCATATATAGTAACCTCTGTTCCCTCATCGAGCTCCTTAACCCTAGGCGACAGTACTGAAGGTCCTTGCCTCAGGAAAGCATCTGACACTAACGTGCCGGCTTTTACAACCTGGTCCAACCGTTTTACAGAGAACATGCCTGCCTCGGCGTTGTATACTGTGGAAACTGGGTATAAGGATTGTAGAGTATTGCTAGGGACATAGGGCTCCCCATCTTCGAGTATGACTGGAAACTGCAACGGAGCCGGATGCTGGTTTACATACGCGGTAAGCGAATCTGTTCTGAGTTTTATCACTTTATCTTTCGTAGTAACAACCATAACCCCAGAAGCATCCCAATACACATCCGGATCGATCTTGTCCTTTATAAATGTAAGAGGTACATAGGGTTCTTTATCTTCAATTATGACCGGAAATTCCTGAATTTGCGCTAAATACACCAGGTACGGGCGATCGGCTTCTGGGAATTCTACAGTACGAAATGAGTAATGAGTCAAAACCCCAATGACCACGATAGCAGGAAGGAATACAAGCAGCCACTTTCTCCGCGACCGCTTTCTTTTTTTCCTGTTTCTCCTAGATGGAATATCACCGTGAAAACTCGTGGCAGACGTCATTATCATTCCCTTACACAATCAAAATAGGGATTGAGCTCAGGCCCTATCCCCATTTTTCAGGTTTGCCTATTGCGTCGGGTTGGCAGCCCAAGCAGATATGCCTAACCCAGGACTTCCTCGTACACCCTCAGCCAGTTACCTCCTAGAACTTTCTGAACCTCTTCCTCGTTATATGCGCGGTTCAGTAGTTCTTCCGTAAGAAGCGGCAACTCCGAGACATCCTTGAAAACCTGAGGCTTTCCAGGTGGAGTCCCAAATCCATCAAAATCGGAACCCAGACCTACGTGGTCTACGCCCGCAACCTTTTTTATGTGATCTATATGGTCACAAAGCCTGGAAAGAGACACTTTTTCGTCATCGTCATCAACAAAAGCCGGGCAGTACACTACACCGATAACTCCGCCTTTTTTGGCCAAGGCCTCTATTTGCTTATCCGAAAGATTGCGCGGGTGCGAGGCAAGCTCTCTAGCATTGGAGTGAGACGCGATATACGGCCTTTCCGCGATCTCGTCGATGCCCCAGAAGCTTGATTCGGACAGGTGAGAAACGTCTACGAGCATGCCAAGCCGTTCCATTTCCTTAACAACCGAAACACCTAAATCCGTAATGCCGGAACCTGCATGCTTTTCTCCTACTCCGTCAGCTAGATCATTTCTCTGATTCCATGTAAGACCCATAGCTCTTACTCCCAGTCGATAAAAGGTCCTTAGTACACGAAGGCTGCCTTCGATGGCCTCGCCTCCTTCTATGCTAAGGAGCCCACAAACCTCACCGTTCCTCTTCGCATTTCTTATGTCTTTTGCAGAAGTTGCAAGAACAAAACTTTCGGACTCGTCAACTAGACTGTAAAACGCGTCCAAAAGTTCCAAGCATCTTCGCGAGGAACGCGTTGGCTTGTATTGAGGCTCAATGTAAAGAGCCATCACTTGGCAGGTCACCCCGCCTTCTTTCAGTCGAGGAAGGTCTATGTGTCCCGTATCATTTTTCTCGAAGAAATCACGCTGCTGCGAAGAATCGTATAGTCCTCTTCCGGCAAAAGACAAAAGGGTGTCGCAGTGGCCGTCTATTATTATAGATCTCTGGTGAAGATTCAAAGCGTCTGTCAAGAGACTTCCCCCTTATCAAATTGCCAGGTTAGCTATTAGCCTAGACCTGGCAATCTCTGTAGCTATTCCTCTCGTAGAGGAACCACTATGTACAAACCTGTGCTGCTTCGTTTACTCCCCAATCTTGATGGCCTCGGTAGGACAAGTATCCGCAGCTTCTCTTGCGCAGTCGATATTGGCCTCAGCACCTTCTTTTACCGCTGCCTTGCCCTCATCGGTCAATTCAAAGACATCGGGACACGTATCGGCGCACAACCCGCAACCAATGCAAAGATCTTGATCAACACAAACCTTTGGCATGTTCCAACCCACCCTTCTTCTGCGTGATATTTTTACGCTAAAATTATAACATACTTCACATGGTTTTTTGGACGAAGACTGTTTCCTACCTCACTCTCGCAGCATTCAAGGCGTCTGACACAGCCTCGATCCACCTCTTGGAACTGATCGTCGCCCCAGTAAATCCTTCGACCTCAGCAGAGTTTTTGTCCACGAATGCTCTCTCTAGTTGCTCTTTGGCTTGAAGCACAGGTGTATATGAGTAGGTCGGGTAGTCTCGGCGTTCGTCCTTGTCGTCAAATTCTAAGAGGCGGACTTTGGTGATCATGTCATTCTCTATTGTTACTAGTGCTACCCCGTATCCACCGTTCTCAATAGACGATTTGCCTGAGAAAGTACCGTCAAAGTAGACACTCTTTATGTCGGGGTTCTTCTTTGCCTTTTCTAGAGCAAAGGAGACAGCCGATATGTATTTCTTCGAAGATATAGTCGCCCCAGTATAAACACTGACCGCGGCGTCTTGCCTACCTACTAGCTGTTTCGAAATCTCCTCGTTTGCTTTCTTGGCTCCCTCGAATTCGTAAGTATCAAGGTCCTTCTCCGCCCCGAATACAGTAAACTCGGATAGTCTCACTTCCGTAATTTTGTCATTTTTCACAGTGACTTCCGCAACAGCATAGCCTCTGTCATCTGCCGTAGAAACTCCCTTGTATGTACCATCAATGTAGATTTTGGGACCACAACCTGCCATTAGAAAACTAGTTAGTACAGTGAGTATTGCCAGGTAAGTAAGAGAGCGCTTCATTCCAACCTCATCCCCTTGTAACGTTGACTGTTATAGACATTTTCGGACTACAACACCTATTATGACCTATTTTGAACTAAGATGTTCCGGCGAATGTGTCTGGTTGCATCAAAACGCATTAGCCCGAACAAAGCAAAGTCTTGTTCGTCAAGATTGATCATCTCTTGTCGCAATAAGCCTCCAGACCCTAAGACGGCCTACCGGGGCCACTACTTACGAGTGAATTTCACATGTTTCACCAATCTTCATCTGTCAGCGAATGTCGACCGACTTGCCAATATCCTCAAGGGAATTCACACGGTTATCGGTGAAGTCTCGCAAAATGGCAAGAGGCGCGCCTCAGTCAACTAGATTAATAGAAAAAGAGGGGGATGGCCATGGTAGAAACAGACAGGCCGATCGAACAAACAAGAGAGCATCTCGAGGAAGGACGACATTTTCTGATTCGCTACGAAATCAATTGCACCACGCATCCCGGTGTGTACTCAATAAAAGCAACTCTTATGGAAAAGCGCGGAGATGGCCAGGTATACGAGATTATGTCCAGCGCAGAACTATCGCAGTTGGACCGTAGGCTGGTTGAGCAGCTGCTCCGGGCAATACAGAAAACTCAGGAACCCGTGTTTCCAGTGCACCTTCCAGACATCGCAAGAGATCTAGCATCACAGACCATGCTAGAAAACACCTTGCCGGAACAAGTAGCTAGTCCCTAGTAATATCGTCGAGAATATCGTAAAGCTCTATGAATTCGTCGGCGGCATCTACCAGCTCATCTGCAGCCTTGTAGTTGCATCTCATATAGGCTTCCTGATGCTGGGTAGAAAGCACCTGTATACGAACCCCGCGTTGCGCTACCGCGCGGACTAGTGGGACAAAATCACCGTCACCGGAACAAAGAATATACTTGTCACATCGAGGAACCAAAGAAAGCATATCTATTGCAAGTTCCAGATCCAGGTCGGCTTTTATCGCGCCGCCGGCGAAAACCTTAAGAGGTTTGCGGACTACCATGTAGCCATTACGGTTCAAAAACCTATAAAACGATTGCGAACGTCGTCTTTGACCTTCAAGATCCTCCTTAAGACTGTGGAGATCCGACTGGGTTGATAGCTTAACGTATTGGTCAATGCTATCTGTAGTCCACTCGCCGGTGTAGTAGTAAGCCCTTATCAGGATGCTTCCCTTGGTCAGATAGTCGAGCAGTTTCACAAAGTCTACCTGGATCCCAAAGGCGTCGTACGTAGCGTACTTGAAATTCCATCCATCGACAAATACGGCAACTCGTGTTATTGCAGAGTAGTTTTCGTCCACAATGGTTTCCCCCTAATTAGTTTAATTTAGATCTTTTCTCCCAATCTTTTGTTTGTGGCATTTGCCGAGATGAACCCGATCATATACAGGTTTTTCGCTGTAGATCACATGGTGCGCCCGGCGCGAATCGAACGCGCAGCCTTTGGCTCCGGAGGCCAACGCTCTGTCCTTTTGAGCTACGGGCGCACTGTCTCACCTAGTTGTATACTAATACTATCTTCAAAGACGCACCTATTCAATACACTCCAATTGCTTCAGACCTTGCCCAGAAGCATCAAAACCCCAACTAGCACGAAAGCTCCCCCTGCGCAATACTTTATAATATGTGGAGGTACTACGCGGTATAGGCTAGCCCCAACCAAAACGCCAATAAAAGACGACAAGACAAGCGCCAGAGCCGAACCCACAAAAACGCTCCAAGCTGCCTTTTCGGAAGCCGCTAAGGCCATTGTAGAAAGCTGCGTCTTGTCCCCAAGTTCAGCCAGAAACACAACCAAAAATGTTGATAGTACAGTCTCCCAATTCAATCTCGCAGGGCTTTTGAGCCCCATTCCCCCCTTTTCAACTCCGCTTTATCCTCCATGATATTAGAATACATCCAAGGAGTCTAGGAAAAACCATACAAAAGGAGCGGCCATCGAACCGCTCCTTCTCGATACCTTAGAAAACCTGCGCGTTTCTACGATATCACTCCTACCATCTTCATGGCTTCTTCCAATGACGGAGTACCGATCTCCTGCAATTCGTAGCGAATGCGTACTGTCGGCTTGTCAATGTTCACAACCCGCCTAAGATCTATTGGCGTTGCGATAAGGACTACGTCGCAAGGAACACTTTTTATAGTCTCTTCCAGTTCTCTAATCTGCTTGTCTGAGTAACCCATTGCAGGCAGCAAAGGACCAATGTGGGAATACTTCTCAAAAGTATGTCTTATTGATCCAACAGCCCAAGGCCTCGGATCAACCGTCTCCAGTGCCCCCCATTTGCTAGCTGCGATCATACCTGCTCCATAAGGCATCTCGCCATGCGTAAGGGTCGGGCCGTCTTCTACAACAAGAACCTTTTTCCCAGTTATCTTCCGGGGTTCATCTGTAAATATGGGAGATGCAGCCTCAACAATAATGGCGTCAGGATTGACTCTTCTTATTGTATCCCTCAGCTGATCTACATTCTTGGGGTCTGCGGTATCTATCTTGTTTATGACAACAATATCTGCCATCCTAAGGTTTGTCTCACCCGGATGGTAGCTCACTTCGTGACCTGGCCGGTGCGGGTCTACGAGTACGATCTGACAGTCCGCCTTGTAGAACGGTACATCGTTGTTACCACCATCCCACAAAATGACATCTGCTTCTTCTTCGGCTCTCTTTAGGATCTCACCGTAGTCTACTCCCGCAAAAACCAATATGCCCCTATCGATGTGAGGTTCATACTCCTCTCGCTCTTCAATGGTACACTTGTGGCGGTCTAGATCTTCGTAAGTAGCAAACCTCTGCCAGATTTGCTCCTCCAAATTTCCGTAAGGCATAGGGTGACGAATCACTGCGGTCTTCAAGCCTCGCTCGTTAAGGATCTGGGCAACTCTCCTAGTAGTCTGGCTTTTGCCAACACCCGTCCTGATTGCACACACAGAAATCACAGGTTTGCTTGATTCAATAGCAGTTGCACGGTAACTCAGGAGACTAAAGTTAGCCCCTGCAGCAAGCACTGCAGAAGCTTTGTGCATGAGATTTTCGTGAGAAATGTCGCTGTATGAGAAAACGACCTCGTCTATCTCATGCTTCTTGATAAGATCAGCCAGTTCCGACTCAGCGTAAATGGGAATCCCATTTGGATACAATGGCCCAGCAAGCCTTGGCGGATAAGTCCTGCCTTCTATATCAGGAATTTGGGTAGCGGTAAAACATACGACTTCGACGTTGGGATCCTCCCTGTACACAGTGTTGAAGTTGTGAAAATCTCTTCCCGCTGCTCCCATTATTATGACCTTTTTGCGTGCCAATAAACTTCCCTCCAAATCGTAGATACTGTTCTCGATTATCTATGCGTTCATGCGATCATATCCATACTTTACCTACAAACTCTAATTCTCTGCCGCAGGCAGGACAAGCCCTTTCTTTGAGAAAGGAGCGCTCCAATTCAAGTCCACCCCGAACCAACAGGGCCTGCCCACAGTTAGGGCAGAAAGTATCAGCATATCCTTTCTTTATCGCGTTTCCAATGTACACATAGTGAAGGTCTTCCCGTGCGATTTCTCTCAACCTCTCCAAAGTATCAAGCGGAGTCGGTGGAAGATCGACCTGATACGCGGGGAAGAACCTCGAAAGATGTAGCGGTATGTCTTTGGAAATCCCGGAAAGCCAGCGAGCCACCCCTCTTATGTCCTCGTCTGAGTCATTTTCGCCGGGTATAACAAGGTACGTTACTTCAACCCAGGTGCCGGACGAGTAGGCCTCTTCAACCGTCCTAAGGACCGGTTCTATCCTCCCACTCACCATGCGTTTGTAGAAGTCATCATCCCACGCCTTGACATCAATGTTCAGCGCATCTAGAAAAGGCAGAAGATCATGAAGAGGCTCGCTGCATATATAGCCGTTGGTTACAAGAACATTGGATAGTCCTCTTGATTTCGCCAGCTGGGCACATTCCAAAACAAATTCAAACCACACTGTCGGCTCATTGTACGTGTAGGCAATGCCAACAGTGCTAGGATACACTTTCTGCTGCGATACAGTCGTTTTAACTATTTCTTCGGGTGTGTATGAATAGTAGGGAGCCGTCATTTGGGAAATCTGCCAGTTTTGGCAGAACTTACACCTAAGGTTACAGCCATAGGTCCCAATTGAAAGCAGCAAACCTCCGGGATGAAAGTGAAACAAGGGCTTCTTCTCTACAGGGTCAAGGCCAATCGAGGTAACCCGTCCGTAGTTCTCAGAATAAAGACGGCCCTCATAGTTCTGCCTAACCCTACATATCCCCGACTTGCCCAGATCAATAGAGCATGAATGAGGGCAAAGCCTGCACCTAACGGCACCTTGTCTACCAGACTCCCAGTGCAGCGCTTCCTTCAACCTTGCCTAACCTCCCGTTCTAACTCTCATTTGGTTTCTACGTGTACCTTTTTACAGTAAACTTGTAAATCGTGACGTCTTTGTCATATGGATCGATGCCTGCTTTCCTCTTCGCTATGGAGAGCTGCTCAGATACAGTATCGACTCCCGGCAGATCTGGCAAAAGCAAGCCTCGCCGATTTCCCTTCTCACATATGACACCGTATACTTTGGGATCGAGTTCTGAAAGATCGGTTACTTTCACAGGCTCCGACAAGATGTCTACAGAGTATTCCAGAGCATCAAGTTCATCCCGACTAATCGGATGAAATCTCGGATCCCTAGTCGCGGCATTTATGGCATTTATGACTATCTCTTCGGCTATGTTTGATTGCGTGGGCTCGGTAGTGCCTATACAGCCTCTTAGATCCCCTTCTTTATGGATAGTCACAAATACCCCTGCCCGTCCTCTGAACTCTTCCGGAACATCCTCAAAAGCGGGTATCTTCCCCTCTCGAATGTATGTCTCAACAGTCCTGCGAGCCAAAGACACTGGATAGGATTCTTCTGAACGGAGTCTTTCTATCTTTTCCTTCTTAGTTCTCATAATCTTATCCAACCGTGAGTATGAGGGATTCCAGTCTTTGGGAGTAAAGAGTGCCACTCCATAGCCAACCCCAAACGGTCCTTCGTACGATAAGACTCTTGGGACAACCTGCGCCTCATCGAGGGTGCCTAACATAATACATATGGGCCTAAGCCCGCACTCACCCGCATCTTGTATAAGGTCCGACGGCATAGTCAAGATATCTTCCACAGAGAACTTGCTAAGGTAGTCTACGAGGGTTTCATCGAAGATGCTACCCATTGGATTGTAGCCCGCTGGCGCCCCAGGTTGTAACCTGTGGGAAAGATCTCCCGAGGCCAAAACAGCTACTTTCTTTCCCAGTTCAGACGCACTTTCCGTGATGGTACGGCCAAACCTGTATAGGTCTGTATATTGGAGAAATCCAATATTCACCACTATAACGGGCTTCGAGAACCCATGCTTTCTTAAGTAATAAAGAGGAACCAACACACCGTGGTCAAGTCGCGCCCCTGCTCCATACCTGAGGACATTGCGCCTATCGAGAATCACGCACGGAATGGAAGAATGTTGGCTGTTTTTTCTTATGCATTCCACCAATTCCAAGTCCGTTTCGACCTCTAGCTTGATCCTCGCTGCACCAAAATCGCCGAAATCGCCTTGCAGGGTCTTATTGCCGAGCATTGAAACTGCATCCGAAAATACAGGGCCATGAGGCGTAATTATTACCAGAGTGTCAATGTCCACATCACAAAAAGCCTTCCCCAGTTCATCCATTGCACGTACAGTGTTTATAGCGTTTTGTTCTTCTCCGCGCCCCACCTCAGGAATGATGATCGCAGGATGGGGTGATAGACCTGCAAGAACTACATTGCCTTGCATGCTTCAAACCTCCTTTCCATAGATAGGATGCAAGCCTTCCGCACTGCGCCGCTGAATGGTATTTGGTGTCTGAACAGAGCTACTCTGAATGCGACCCCGGGAATCAATGAATACTCCTGACTTATTCATTCTTGCATAACCCGGAAATTCCTTCTTTGCAATAGGCGGTAGGACAATTCGTCTCCAAAACGTCATATAGAAACCATATGCCCGGGCCGGTCAGTACTCACCTTTTGAGAACAAGATGACAGCATTGCATATGCAGTCGGCCAGAGTCTCTTGATAACCGGGAGAACCCAAGAGCTTTTCCTCATCGGGATTAGATAGAAACCCTAACTCTACAGTAACCGCGGGGACTTGAGTGCCCTCAAGCATGAAGTGATCTATCTCGTCTGAAACTTCACGCGAAGTACCTGTACTCGCCTCTAGCTCTTTTTGGATCAACTCAGCCAAACGACCAGATAACTCGTTAGTTGAACTCTTGTAAAACACTTGGGCTCCTTTTATGCGGGGATCCTCAAAGTCATTACAGTGGATCGACACCACAATCGTTGCCTTCGAGTCTTCAATAAGGGAGCGTCTGTACGTGCTAGTGCCAGATTCTTCGTTTGGTTCAATATCATCGCCTGTGCGTGTGTAAACAACATTTGCCCCAGCCCGTTCCAGTTTCTGTCCTAAGAGCAGACCTACATCCAAAACAATATCTTTTTCGAAAAAGATCAGGCCGCAAGCACCTGGGTCGATCCCGCCATGCCCTGGATCGATAAGGACGATCTGCCCAGTAAGAGGACCTGTGGCCAAAGCCGGGGTTTCGACACGACCCCCGGCTAGTCCAAGAAGGAACCAACCTGCAACCAAGGCAAGAACCAGACCAATTATTGATTTACACCAAAAAAGGGGCCTGCGTTTCCGCTTGCCCCGTCTTCTTTTGGCTCTTGTCATTCCCACGGCACCCCTCAACATTGAATTGTCGATGCCTAAGTCCATCATAGATCCTGCGCCAAACGCAGGAAACTCGCCGTGGCCAACAGTTATATGTTAACGCTTCGAGAACTGCGATGCCTTTCTTGCCTTCTTGAGACCGTACTTCTTGCGTTCCTTCATACGAGGATCGCGAGTAAGATACCCTGCTTTTTTGAGCACATCACGGTAATTCTCATCAACCTGCAGCAAAGCCCTTGCGATACCATGCCTCGCTGCTCCGGCCTGACCGCTCAAGCCGCCACCTTCTGCTGTTATGTAGACATCAAACCTGCCTTCCGTTTGAGTCAAACGCAGAGGTGAAACAACATGAGACTCCAGAACTGGATCGGCGAAATACTCGGAGAGTTCTTTGCCGTTACACGTAATTCTACCTGTGCCAGGCAAAACCCTTACTCTAGCTGAGGCGGTCTTTCTCCTGCCTGTTGCCATTATGGAACTCATTCTCTATATCCCTCCCTGCCACAACTCGGGTTTTTGTGCCTGATGAGGGTGCGTAGAACCCTTGTACACAAAAAGCCGTTTCTCGATCTTCTTCCCAAGACGATTTCTGGGAAGCATACCCTTAACTGCAGTTTCTACAACCCGTTCCGGAAACTTCTCCATCATGATCTTATATGGAATATACTTGTCCCCGCCGGGATATCCGGAGTGGGTAAAGTATATCTTCTGATCTCTTTTTTTACCGGTCAGTGCAACATCCTTTGCATTGATTATTATCACACTGTCACCCATATCAACAGAAGGGGTAAACTCAGGTTTGTGTTTCCCACGAAGCAATGCAGCCGCAAGAGAAGCAACCCTGCCTAATGATCTGCCTTTTGCATCAATAATCCACCATTTTCGCGGAACCTCACCAGGTTTAGCCATATAAGTTGCGCCCAATGTTAAAACCTCCTTATGCCACCGTACAAGCAATACTCATTCTAACCATGCTTTTTTTGCGGGTCAAGAGAATTGAACTCTTTCAAGACACAGCCCTTTACCCGGGACACACCTGCCTATCTTCATGTTCTGATCCCTTGCACCCGTATCCAGCGCTTTTCTAACTGTGCCCTGTGGAAGATACCCTCTTCCTATGTCAATCAGAGTCCCAACCATTAATCTTATCATTCGGTACAAGAATCCGTCTGCGGTCACCCAAAACTCCCACAAGACATCCTTCTCATCTTCCATGTCTCTTGTTACCCATTTTGCCTCCAAAACATTGCGCACAGTCGTCTTTGCCGAAGAACCTTCGTTTCTGAAATTGCAAAAATCATTTGTGCCCAAGAAGTCCGCCGTTTCTTGAACCATCAATCCAAAATCCAACGAGCCAGGATACCATAGAACGTACCTGTTAGCAAATACCAAGAGGTCTTCCTTTCGCCATATTCTGTAACAATAAGTCTTGCTCACTGCGTCTCTCACTGGGTCAAATGCCCGGTCAACCAACTCTGCCGAATTGGCAATTATGTCGTCAGGAAGCAGTCCGTTGAGAGCTCTCGGTATTCTCTCCGCAGGAATCGGAGATGATGTGTTGAAAGCAATCACTTGCCCTCTGGCGTGCACTCCCGCGTCGGTCCTACCTGATGCACGCACCTTAACGCGGTGGCCTAACAACTCTCCGAGGCAGTCCTCTAGGACCTCCTGAACACTCAAAAAGCCTATCTGCCTTTGAAATCCTGCATACATCGTCCCGTCATACTGAATGACCATCTTAATTCTGTTAGTTCCCACGACGCCACTATTCACTCGCACAATCACGCTATGACCTGCTGCAAAACAGGCCCAAATCTAATCCTTGTGTAGATCACAAGGCACGACATTAAAACAGTCATACCAATGGCCAAAAAATCTTCATTTGTGAGCTTAAGTTCCCTCATCCTAGTTCTTCCTTCGCCGCCACGATAACAACGGGCCTCCATAGCCATGGCTAGTTCGTCGGCTCGCCGAAAAGCGCTAACAAACAGAGGGACCAAAAGCGGCACCAGGCTCTTTGCTCTTTCTATCATGTTCCCTGACTCAAAATCCGCCCCCCTGGCCATCTGGGCTTTCATGATCCTGTCGGCCTCTTCTAGCAGGGTAGGTATGAATCTGAGTGCAATTGTCATCATCATTGCAATCTCATGCGCCGGGACTCCGACTTTCGACAAAGGCTTCAGTATGTCCTCGAGCCCGTCTGTGAGTTCTATAGGAGAAGTGGTCAAAGTAAGAAGCGACGTAAAAGTGATAAGGATAATAAGCCTCAGACCTATGAATAGCCCCTGTACTAATCCGGACCACGTTGCCTTAAGAGGACCTATTTCGAACATCGTCGGTCCAGGCGTAAGAAATATGTGAAGAGCCATCGTGAAAATCATGATAAAGATGATTGGTTTAAGACCTCTTATTAGCATTCCTAGGGGGACCTTTGAAAGAAGCACACAAACCAAAGTAAAGATACCTGTCACCAAAAAAGCGTAAAAGTTGTTGCCTACAAATAGCACTATCATAAACATTATGGATATGAGTATCTTGCCCCTTGGATCCAGGGAGTGCACTATTGAATTTGCGGGATAATACTGGCCAATTATTGCTCCGCCTGAAATCATGCCAACGCTACCCCCTTTTTCTCCAAATCACATGTGATCTCTTTGTAGGCTTCCTCAACGGTCAGAACGTCTTCCCTAACGCTCCAACCTCTACTTTTTAGTTTCTGCATGAGGACTGTGACCTCTGGTGGCTTGAGGCCGATGGACTCGAGGAAAGTCCCTTGAGTGAAGACTTCTCTTGGCGGTCCATCTGCGACCAGTCTGCCTTCGTTGAGAACCAAGATCCTCTCGCAAAAATAGGCCACATCTTCCATATTGTGGGATACCAACACTACAGTGATTCCAGTCTCATGTAGTCTTTTGATGTTATCCAGTATGTCTTTTCTGCCCCTCGGATCCAGCCCTGCGGCGGGCTCGTCCAGAACAAGCACATCAGGTTTCATTGCTAATATACCTGCTACGGCCACCCTTCTAAGCTGCCCTCCTGACAGATCAAAAGGTGAACGAGACAAAAGTTCTGCTTCAAGCCCTACCATTTCCCTAGCTGTTTCTACACTGCTTTTCACTTCATCGGAAGAATATCCAAGATTCCTCGGACCAAATGCTATGTCGTCGAAAACCGTTTCTTCGAACACCTGCTGTTCAGGATACTGAAATACCAGGCCAATCTTCTGCCTTATTTTCTTCAGGCTGACCTCTTTTGACCAAATGTCCACCCCATCAACAAGTACAGTGCCTGAAGAAGGCTTCAAAAGCCCGTTAAGATGCTGAATCAGCGTCGACTTGCCTGAACCGGTCGGACCTATCAGACCGATAAACTCCCCGTCTTCGATTGTAAAAGAGACGTCAGACAGAGCAAAGGCTTCCGTTAACGCCCCTTGCGTGTATATGTGACTTAAGTTCCTTACTTCAATTGACATAATTCATCCACCAGTTCATCTACATTGAGTGCTCCCGGATCTATTCCAATACCGCTAGAAGCCAGCATATGGGCAAGTTTACCTACAGGCGGAACATCGAGTCCAAGGGCGGACAGAGTCTCTTCCTCTTCAAAGACTTCCCTTGGAGTTCCTTGCATTACGATCTTCCCTTCATTCATCACTACGACCCTGTCGGCGTACAAGGCTTCATCCATGTAGTGGGTTATGTGGACAATTGTTATTCCCATCTCCCGGTTAAGCCTAGTAATGGTTTCCATTACTTCTTCTCTGCCGATAGGATCAAGCATCGCGGTAGGCTCATCGAGAATCACGCACTTTGGCTCCATAGCAAGTATTCCGGCGATAGCGACTCTTTGTTTCTGGCCTCCGGATAGAAAATGTGGTGCATGATGGGCAAACTTGGTCATCCCTACAGACTCAAGCGCCCGTGCCACCCTTTCTCTAATCTCTTTCGGCTCAACGCCCAGATTCTCAGGGCCAAATGCCACGTCCTCTTCAACAACAGTAGCCACAAGCTGGTTATCAGGGTTTTGAAACACCATGCCAGCATTCTTCCTGATCTCCCACGTGAACTCAGGATTTTTTGTGTTCATCCCAAAAACCCAGACATCTCCCTCATCCGGCAGCAGAAGAGCATTTAGATGCTTAGCCAAAGTAGATTTCCCTGAACCGTTGGGCCCTAAGATTACTAAGAACTCTCCCTCGTCTATGGCAAGGTCAACCCCAGATAGAGCCATTACGCTATGTGACTCGTCCACCTGGTAAGTGTGGGTTAAGCCCTTGATCTCAATACGACTGGCATCTACATTCATTGTTCCATTCAACCTTCTATTTCTCTGGCTCAACGAGCTCCAATATAGCCATAGGAGAACCGTCTCCCCTTCGCTGGCCGGTTTGGATTATTCTGGTATAGCCGCCTTGGCGGTGTGCGTATCTAGGTCCTATTGTCTCAAACAGTTTCGTCACTGTATCCTCGTCAGTTATATATGCAAGCGCCTGTCGCCTAGCCGCAAGCGTATCTTTCTTTGCAATGGTAATCATCTTCTCAGCAATAGGCTGTAATTCTTTGGCCTTTGCAAGAGTAGTCTCTATTCGTTCGTTCTCCAACAGCGACGTTACAAGCCCGCGAAGGAGCGCCTTGCGTTGCGCAGTAGGCCTGTCAAATCGTGAATAACCCAACTTCGTCTCCCCCTCATTCCTCTTCTAGGCGGAAAGCTAACCCTAGTTCAGCCAGCTTCGTTTTTACCTCTTCGAGGGACTTTTTACCCATGTTTCTAACCTTGGAAATCTCTTGTTCGGTTTTTTGTATGAGCTGCCCAACCGTGTCTATATCGGCTCTTTTGAGGCAGTTGTACGCCCTCATCGAGAGTTCCAGTTCTTCCACAGGCATTTCGAGGAGTTTTTCAAATTCCGACTTCTCCTCGAATTCGTCTTCAACAACATCTTCTTCCATATCGACTGAGATGTTGCGGAAAAGCTCGAGATGGCTGATTAGTATGCCCGCGGCAGTTTCAACAGCTTCATCGGCCCTAAGGCTTCCGTCTGTCCAGACTTCAAGAGTCAGTTTGTCATAGTCCGTCCTTTGCCCAACACGGGTATCTTCCACCTGGAAATTGACTTTAGTAATCGGCGTGAACCGCGAGTCTATAGCTATGACGCCTATAGGTTGATTTACGCCCTTATTGTCATCTTGAGTAACATATCCACGTCCGTCTTCAACTGTCAGCTCCAAAAAGAGCCTGCCACCTTCATCCAACTCCGCAATATGCGTATCTGGATTAATGACCTCAATATCAGGATCTGAAATGATGTCATGCCCCGTAATAATCGCCGGCCCCTCTTTATCGATACGGGCATATTTCGCCCCAGGACTGTGCAATTTGAAAACCAATTCTTTGATGTTGAGTATGAGATCGGTTACATCTTCTCTGAGTCCGGGTATGGTAGCAAATTCGTGGAGCACCCCATCTATCCTTACCCTAGTAACAGCAGCACCAGGAAGCGATGACAGCAGAACTCGCCGCAACGAATTGCCCAAAGTAACACCGTATCCTTCTTCCAAGGGTTCCACGACAAACCGCCCGTATTTCTTGTCAGGCGAGATTTCCTCGCATTGAATTCTTGGCTCGATCAAGTCGAACAATATGTGAGCCCCCCTTTGTTTAACACACTTTCCTTGAACAACTACTTGGAGTAAAGCTCAACAATAAACCGCTCATCCACAGGAACATCGATTTCGTCCCTCTCGGGTAATCTCACAAACACACACTTCCAGTTCTGAGGATCTAGCGAGATCCAGGCAGGTGGAGTGTAATCTGCAAGGTACTCGGCCATGGATTTGAACCTCTCCATTTTCAGAGACCTAGGCCTAATAGAAATCTCATCTCCAGGACTTACGAGATATGATGGAATATCGACTTTGCGCCCGTTGACCGCCACATGACCGTGATTTACGATCTGCCGCGCCTCATTCCTTGATCTGGCAAACCCTGCCCTGTAAACTACGTTGTCAAGCCGTCTTTCGAGGTTCTGCATAAGGGTCTGACCCGTTACACCTCTAACCTTTACAGCTTGTTTGAAATACAATCGGAACTGGCTTTCGCCTACTCCGTAAAATCTCCTTGCTTTTTGCTTCTCTCTAAGCTGCAAACCATACTCACTTGCACGTCTCGTCCTAGTATGCATCCCTGGAGGCATAGGTCGCTTTTCCAGAGTGCACTTTGTATAGCACTTATCACCTTTAAGGTACAGCTTCTGACCTTCTCGTCTGCATAGTTTGCAAACTGGTCCCGTATATCTACTCATTTTTGGCCTCCCTCAAACTCTTCGCCGCTTCGGCGGACGGCATCCGTTATGTGGAACAGGAGTAACATCCTTGATTACAGTCACCTCAAGACCTGCGGCCTGCAAAGCGCGAATAGCCGCTTCTCTCCCTGAACCCGGTCCCTTTACACATACTTCCACTTCTCTCATGCCCACATCAAGCGCCTCTTTTGCCGCTGATTCGGCCGCGAGCTGCGCTGCGAAAGGCGTGCTTTTTCTGGAGCCCTTGAAACCCTGCTTTCCGGCAGAAGCCCAAGAAACCGCACCGCCATTTTGATCAGTTATGGTCACGATAGTATTATTGAACGTGGATTTTATGTGAGCCACGCCTCTTTCGACGACACGCTTTTCCTTTCTTCTTACTCTTTCTTTCCGTTTGGCCAAGTCCTATCTAGCCTCCTTGAATTCTATTTTTTGCGCCGCACGCCGACGGTTTTCTTCGGACCCTTACGCGTACGCGCATTTGTCTGAGTTCTTTGGCCTCGAACCGGCAACCCTCGTCTATGCCTTAGGCCTCTATATGTTCCAAGGTCGACTAGGCGCTTAACATTGAGTTGCTCTTCCATCCTCAGATCGCCTTCAACCTTATAGTTATTGTCAATAAAGTCCCTAATGCGCGCTACTTCCTCCTCGGTAAGATCTCGCACGCGAGTATCCGGATCGACCCCGGTAGATTCCAGGATCTCCTTGGCACGAGTCGGTCCAATACCGTAGATGTATGGGAGGGCCGCAAAAACCTTTTTATCTCTAGGCAAATCGACGCCTGCTATACGAGCCATATAATCTCACCCCCAGTCAACCCTGTCTCTGTTTGTGCTTTGGATTAGGGCAAAGCACCATAACTCGGCCGTGACGCCTGATCACACGGCACTTATCGCACATCTTTTTCACAGAAGGCCGTACCTTCATATGAGTAACCCCCTCTTTCTTAAAAAGGAAGATATCCCTTTGTCCTCACTTAAGACGACGGACAATTCTGCCGCGGGTAAGGTCATATGGGCTCAGCTCTACAAGTACCTTGTCCCCTGGAAGGATCTTGATAAAATTGATCCTCATCTTCCCAGAGATATGAGCCAAAACTACATGCCCACCTTCAACCTCTACCCGAAACATGGCATTGGGAAGCGGCTCTATTACTCTGCCTTCTACCTCAATGCTGTCTTGTTTCGGCATGTTATTCCCCCTCATTAATATAAATTACCAGCAATCCCAAAACTACGCTAAACTTCAGTCAGACGCACAGGTCCTTCTTCAGTAATGGCCACAGTATGCTCAAAATGAGCTGACAGTGAGCCGTCTCTCGTTACGACATGCATGTCTGGATAGGTAATGACTTCGGAACCACCAATATTGACCATAGGCTCAATAGCTATAACCATACCAGGGCGCAGAACAGGTCCCGTTTTTGGTCTACCATAATTAGGAACGATTGGGTCCTCATGCATAGATCTCCCTACGCCGTGGCCTGCGTATTCTTTGACCACGTTGTACCCATGCTTCCTAACAAATCCCTCGATCGCATGCCCAATGTCACCAATGTGAGCACCTGCCTGGGCGGCTTCAATTCCTGTGTAAAGAGCCTCTTTAGTGATCCGAATAAGCTGAAGGGCGTCCCCGGAAACAGCACCTACAGGAAAAGTAGCCGCGGTATCGCCTACAAATCCCTGGAAGGTAGCTCCTACATCTATGGCTATAATGTCTCCTTCTTCCAACCTTGAGTCTCCGGGTACACCGTGTACAACTACTTCGTTAATTGACGTACATAAAGAACACGGAAATCCATTATAACCCTTAAAAGTTGGAATAGCACCCCTACTCCTTATGAAGTCTTCCGCTGCCCTATCAAGGTCTCGCGTGCAAACCCCGGGCCTTATCATCTCGCCGACCATGGCCAGACACTGTCCTGCAATCTGCCCGGCCATACGCATAATAGACAGGTCCTCTCGAGTCTTAAGAACAATCATTCCTCTATCGCTTCCTTAATTAGTCCTCTGTCTGAGAGGGATGCGATGACTCGGTCGCACACGCATTCCACTTCACCACAGCCGTCTATAGACACAAGAATTCCAGATTTCGTATAGTATTCACGCAATGGCTCGGTTTCCTCATGATACACTCTAAAGCGTTCCCTAACGGTGTCTTCTTTGTCATCTTGGCGAGTCACAAGGTCGCCGCCGCAAACATCACATTTGCCCTCTACTTTGGGCGGATCCAGTTTCAGATTGTAAGGTTTGCCACATTTGGAGCAAACCCTGCGTGTCCTTGACCGCTCTAGCAGTTCCTCTTCAGGAACAAGCAAATCTATCACTAGGTCGAGCTGCTCTCCCTTGTCCTCGAGCATAGACCTGAGCGCTTCCGCTTGAGCTAGATTCCTGGGAAATCCATCCAAGACAAAGCCTTCCCGAGCCTCCGGCGAGTTCAGCCTTTTCTCAATAATTCGCACTGTGACATCGTCAGGAACTAGTTGACCTCGAGCCATTATTCCTTCAACTAGGTGTCCAAGTTCTGTGCCTTCTTTGACCTCTTGCCTGAAGATATCACCGGGCGCAATATGTAGCAACCCGAATTTCTCTGCTATTATCTTTGCCTGGGTTCCTTTTCCTGCGCCTGGCGGACCCAAAAACAAAAGTTTCACTACGCTCTCCTCACTTTAAGAAACCATCATAATGACGCATTACTAGTTGAGCTTCAATCTGCTTCATAGTTTCAAGCGCCACACCTATAACGATTAGCATTGCCGTACCGCTCAGTGCTTGGAAACCGGACAGACCGGTTAGCTGCATCATGAAACTAGGCAAAATCGCAATCAACGCAAGAAACAGCGCACCCACAAACGTTATTCGATTGACCACCCTGCCTAGCACATCAGCCGTTGGCCGTCCTGCTCGGACACCTGGGATGAAACCACCGTATTTTCTTATGTTGTCTGCTACTTCCACTGGGTTGAAGACCATAGATGTGTAGAAAAACGTAAACCCGAATATCAAAGCAGCATAGATAACAGTATACCAAGGTTGCGAATAGTCAAAAAACGCCGCCAACGACTTGGCCCACGGAGCTTGGATAAACGTGGCCAAAGTAGCCGGAAGAGCCAACAATGAAGACGCAAAAATCACCGGAATAACGCCTGCTTGGTTTATCCGTATGGGAATGTGGGTAGAATAGCCACCCATCATTTTCCTGCCGACAACTCTTTTGGAGTACTGTACAGGCACACGACGTTCTCCCTCAGTAACCCAAATCACAGCGATGAGTGTTCCAAGAGATATAAGGAGCAATCCCAGCACATTGTACCATTTAGTCTGCCCTGCCTTCAATAAGACGTAGATAGTGCCGAGTTCTCTTGGTATTCCGGACACGATTCCGCCAAAGATGAAAAGCGAAATACCGTTGCCTATACCTTTTTCCGTAATTAGCTCTCCGAGCCACATTAGAAACACCGTGCCGGCGGTAAGGCTGAGCACAGCCTCTATTACTAACCAGATCGAAGTCGATACAAGAGCTCCCTGAGCCCTGATGCCCAAAGTCATACCGGTTGCCTGTACAGCGGCAAGAATTACCGTGCCGTACCTTGTGTAATCTTGAAGCTTCTCCCTTCCTTCCTCCTCTTTTGACATGTCTTCCCATTTGGGAATTACCATAGTCAGAAGCTGGATGATGATGGAGCTATTGATATAAGGATAGATACTCATCGCAAATACAGAGTAATTCCTCATAGCACCACCTGAGAAAAGGTCCATAAAAGCAAACAAGGTGCCCTGTTGAAACAAGTCCGCTATAACCTCGGGAATAATGCCCGGCACAGGTACTGCAACTCCAGCCCTAAAGACAACGAGCATACCCATGGTAAAGAGCATTCGTCTCCTTAAGTCTGGAACACGCCAGGCATTTCTTATCATCGATATCATCTATATCACCTCGGCTCTGCCGCCTGCGGCTTCGATCTTCTCCTTCGCAGAAGCGGAAAATGCATGTGCCGTAACGGTAAGAGCCTTGTCTATTTCACCCTCACCAAGTATTTTTACATATTCCCGATTTCTTCTGATAAGCCCGGCATTCCTCAATTCTTCTGGGCCTACCTCGCTTCCATCCTCAAATACGTTAATCTCACCAACGTTTACGGTGCCATATTCCTTGCCAAATATGTTCTTGAAGCCCCTCTTAGGGACACGTCTAACAAGTTTCGTCTGCCCGCCTTCAAACCCAGGCGGCTTCACTCCTCCGGATCTGGACTTCTGCCCCTTCTGCCCACGACCTGCAGTCTTTCCGGTACCAGAACCTAACCCCTGCCCCTTCCTCTTGGGTTTCTTGACCGATCCGGGAACTGGTGATAATACATCATGCAATTCCATTAGAACCGACCTCCGCTTCGTCGCCTTTTTCCCTTCTCCTGGCCAAGCCACGGATCTCACCTATTTCACGGGCACTGCGAAGGTTTTTGAGTGCCTCAATGGTTGCATATACTACGTTGTAAGGATTTGACGAGCCAAGAGATTTGGTCAAAACATCCTGAATTCCGGCGAGTTCCATGACCGGCCTGACGCCGCGTCCTGCAATTATGCCGGTACCTGGTGATGCAGGCCTAAGGAGAACCTTCCCCGCACCAAACTCGCCTATGACCTCATGGGGAATAGTAGTACCATTCATTGGTACTTCAATTAGGTTCTTTTTGGCATCATCTATACCTTTTCTAATAGCATCTGTAAGATCCTGAGCTTTTCCCAAACCGGCTCCAACCTTACCGTTTCCGTTTCCAACGACCACAAGCGCTCTAAAACTTCGCTTGCGACCTCCCTTTACTGTCTTAGAGACAGGACCAAATGTGACAACCTGGTCCTTCAACTCCTCTTGAGGTTGGTTTTTGTAACCATCCATATTGGAATCGTCTATTGCAAACAAATAATCACCCCGCATGTTAGAAATCCAACCCGCCTTCTCTTGCTCCATCTGCTAGAGCCTTAACTCTCCCGTGGTAAACGTAACCACCTCTGTCGAAAACAACCTTCTTTATATCTTTTTCAAGAGCTCTTGCGGCCAGTAACTTGCCTACCGCGGCCGCTCCTTCAATATTGCCTCCGGATTTGCCCAGTTCCTTAAAAGCTGGTTCGGTTGAAGACGCAGACACCAAGGTCTTTTGGCTAACATCATCTATTATCTGGGCATATACATGTTTGGAACTCCTAAATACGTTGAGCCTGGGACGCTCGGGCGTTCCAGCCACTTTTCTTCTCACTCTTAAGTGGCGCTTAGCTCTTTCATTAGATCTCTTCTTAACAGCCATCGATTGTTTTCCCTCCTCCACAGAGCTACTTGGCGCCCTTGACTACTTTGCGCTTTATAACTTCACCCGCGTACTTGACTCCAGTCCCTTGATAGGGCTCGGGCGGCCGTAATCTCCGTATGTCCGCCGCAATCTGCCCAACTACTTGCTTATCAGTTCCACGCACTATCACCTGGTTGGGAGCTGGCACGTCAATCTCGATCCCTTTAGGAGGTACTATTTCACACGGTTTCGAGAACCCGAGGTTCAGAATCAGTTTGTCTCCGGACTTTGCAGCCCTATAGCCTACGCCAGAGATCTCTAGCACTTTCTCGTATCCTTCGGTGACTCCGACAACCATGTTATCGATCAAGGTTCGCGTGAGGCCGTGAAGCGACCTGTGCTTCTTTACGTCAGACGGCCTTTCTACCTTGACAACATCATCTTCTATATACACGTGCATATCCGGATGAATAGTATTGCTCAAAGTCCCCTTAGGGCCTTTTACTGTAACCAGAGTGTCCTCTATGCTTACAGAAACCCCTGAGGGTATCTTTATGGGTTTTGTTCCAATTCGCGACATATGAAAACCCTCCTGTACCTTCCTACCATACGTAGCAGACTACTTCTCCGCCAACTCCTTCTTTACGAGCCGCCCTGTCGTCCATGATTCCTCTGGACGTAGATATGACAGCTATTCCTAACCCTCCCAGAACTCTCGGAATATCATCTTTACCGGCATAGACCCTAAGACCAGGTTTTGATATCTGCCGAATACCTGTAATGGCGCAGGTCTTCCCCGGCCCATACTTCATGTAAACCCTAAGTTGTGCAACCGGTTTCCCTTGGACAACTTCATAGTCTCGGATATACCCTTGTTCTTTGAGAACCATAAGAATCCGTTCCTTTGTCCTGGAAAAAGGCACATCTACCCTATCATGCTTTGCCATGCCGGCGTTGCGGAGTCTGGTAAGCATATCCCCAATAGGATCATGTGTCATCTATAATCTCCCTCCTACCAGCTGGCTTTTTTTATGCCAGGAATCTCACCGCGATGGGCCAACGCTCTGAAACAATGCCTGCACAAACCGAACTTTCTCATGTAGGCGCCAGATCTGCCGCAGATCTTGCATCGGTTGACTCTTTGCGTAGAGTATTTTGGCTCCTTCATCGCCTTGTTTATTTTGGCTTTGCTAGCCAAGAAATCTCCCCCTTACCGTTTGAAGGGCATACCCATTGCCCTAAGAAGGTAACGCCCTTCTTCATCTGTCTTTGCTGTTGTGGTAATTGTAATGTTCATACCACGTATTTTGGTTACCTGATCGTAATCGATTTCAGGGAAAATGAGCTGTTCCTTAAGTCCCATGGAGTAGTTGCCTCTGCCGTCGAAACCATCAGGTGACATTCCGCGGAAGTCTCTCACTCTGGGCAATACCACATTGAACAGTTTCTCGAGGAAATCGTACATTCGCTTTCCCCTTAAAGTAACCTTGCATCCCACATTCATGCCTTCTCTTACCTTGAAGGCAGAAATGGACCTCTTCGCTCTGGTAATAACAGGCTTCTGACCCGCAATCCTGGTAAGATCAGCAACCGCGGCTTCCAGAGCATCTGGATTTTGAGTAGCCTCGCCGACACCCATATTAATGACTACTTTCTCAATTTTCGGTACCTCGAAAATGTTCTTGTAGCCAAATTCATTCGCCATGGCAGGGACTACTTCTTCAGTATAAAGTTCCTTAAGCGCCACGTTACTCGACCTCACTTGTCAATAACTTCGCCACATTTTTTGCAGACTCTACGTTTTCCGCCATCAGTAACAGTGAATCCAATCCTAGTCGGTCGCGAACATTTGGGACACACAAGCATCACAGCAGATCTGCTAATTGGACCTTCTCTCTCGATTATGCCACCCTGCGGTAACTCCTGAGTCGGTCTCTGGTGTTTTTTCTGCAAATTGACCCTTTCAACGATCAACCTGTTCTCCCCGGGCATTGCGCGTAGAACAGTACCTTTGGTACCCTTGTACTTCCCGCTTATTACCAGGACTGTGTCACCCTTGCGAATATTCACTAGTTCCACCACCTTCTCAAGACGCTATATGACTTCCGGAGCTAGGGAAACGATTTTGGTAAATCGCTTTTCTCTAAGTTCCCGAGCCACAGGGCCGAAAATACGAGTACCCTGGGGTTCAGTAGCATCCTTCAGTATGACCGCCGCATTATCATCGAATTTGATATATGTTCCGTCGGGACGCCTAACATTGGTGCTCGTCCGAACAATTACGGCCCGAACTACTTGCCCCTTCTTGACAACGCCTCCGGGCGTGGCCTCTTTGACCGAAGCCACAATGACGTCCCCTAGACCTGCATAACGCCTAAAACCGCTTCCAAGTATCCTTATACACATAATCTCTCTGGCGCCGGTGTTATCAGCAACCTTCAATCTGCTCTGCGGTTGCATCAAGCTCGGTCACCTCCGAGCGGGCTCTTGGATGCTTCTAGCACCTCGGCTATTCTCCAGCGTTTCTGCTTGGATATGGGCTTGGTCTCAATAAGAAGAACCTTGTCCCCTAAAGATGCAATATTCTCTTCATCGTGAGCCTGTATCTTCTTGGTCGACTTGATCCGCTTTCCGTAAAGCGGACTTACCTTCCACGTATCAACTGCGACAACACGTGTCTTGTCCATCTTGTCGCTTACTACGACACCAACAATCTTCTTACGTTGTGCGCGCTCCATGACTCTAACCCTCCTGGGCCAACCTTCCTAATTCTCTCTGGCGCTGAATAGTCTTTACCCGTGCTATTGACCGCTTAACCTCGCTTATCCTCATCACGTTATCCAACTGCCCCGTTGCGAGCTGAAAGCGCAGGTTAAAAAGCTCATCCTTCAGATCCAGAAGGGTCTTATTCAAGTCCGTATCGCTCATCGCTCTAATTTCCTGCACTTTCATCGTCAGTCACCGCCTTTTCCCGTACAGCGCCCATTACTTCGGGTCGCTTCACAAACTTCGTTTTGATTGGCAGCTTGGTTCCTGCCAGCCTTAGAGCTTCTCGGGCTACTTCCTCAGAAACTCCTGCAACTTCAAAGAGAATCCTGCCTGGCTTCACCACAGCCACCCAGTACTCTGGATTGCCTTTGCCGCTACCCATTCGGGTTTCAGCCGGTTTTTTTGTAAAAGGCTTATCCGGAAATACTCGGATCCACACCTTACCGCCTCTTTTCATATATCGGGTAAGGGCAACTCTGGCAGCTTCTATCTGTCTGTCAGTAATCCACGCCGGTTCCAGCGCCATGAGTCCGTATTCACCGTAAAATATCTCATTCCCGCGTGAAGCCTGGCCTTTCATCCTGCCTCTTTGCTGTTTTCTATACTTCACACGTTTGGGCATTAACATAGATCAATTACCTCCCTCAGCAGCTTTACCCTGGGATTTCGAGGGGGTGACATCACCTTTGTAAATCCACACCTTAACCCCAATACGACCGTAGGTTGTATGAGCCTCGGCGAAGCCGTAGTCAACGTCGGCTCTAAGTGTGTGCAAGGGAACCGTACCCTCGCTTGCCTTTTCACTTCGAGCAATTTCTGCGCCCTGCAAGCGACCAGATACCCTGATCTTTATCCCTTTCGCGCCGGATCTCATAGTTCTCTGAATGGCCTGCCTCATTGCTCGCCTGTAAGACACCCTCCTGGCTATTGACTCGGCTACGTTTTCAGCTACCAGCTGGGCATCCGTTTCCGGACTCTTAACTTCGATACAATGAACGTTCACTCTCTTGCCCGTCTGCTTCGCAAGATCCTTGCGAAGATTCTCAATACCGCTACCTCCACGCCCTATGACCATTCCAGGTCTAGCCGCGTGGATATACACGGTAATTTCCTGTGGTTTCCGCTCGATCTCAATCCTTGGAATACCTGCCTGCCCCAAATTCCCTTTTATATAATCCCTTATCTTCTTGTCTTCGAGGAGGAGCTCAGAAAAATCCTTGGTGGCAAACCATCTGGAATCCCAATTGTATATCACGCCCACACGAAGTCCTTTTGGATGAACTTTCTGACCCAAATCCTTAACCCTCCTCTCTCTCTTTCAATACTACAGTCAAATGCGACGTTCTCTTCAAAATCGGGAAAGCCTGTCCCCTCTGTCTAGGATGATACCTCTTAAGAGTCGGACCTGGTCCAACGTGTATTTCGGACACATATAGCTCGTCCCTGCTCATATCATGATTATTCTCTGCGTTCGCTATTGCTGAACGGATAGCTTTTTCCACAACCACACTTGCCTTTTTTGGAGTGAACCGCAAAATGGCTAGCGCTTCGTCAACTGGTTTCCCCCGCACAAGGTCGGCCACTATGCCCACTTTAGTAGGGGATATTCTTATGTGTTTTACTACGCAACGTGCTTCCATGAGTTTCGAATAGACCCCCTTACTTCAGTGCTGTGGAGCGCTGTGTGTGCGATCCATGGCCCCTAAATGTACGTGTGGGAGCGAATTCGCCTAGTTTGTGACCCACAGCGTCTTCTGTAATGTAGACGGGAACGTGCTTACGTCCGTCGTGAACTGCTATAGTATGGCCAACCATCTCAGGCACGATTGTAGAGCTGCGTGCCCACGTTCTTATGACCCTCTTATCACCCTTCTCGTTCATTGCCCTTACCTTAGCTAGAAGCTTAAGATCAACATAGGGCCCTTTCTTCTTGGATCGGCTCATAATCGCCCCCTCCTTCCTTAGATTATTTTCTCCGCTTCACAATGAGTTTATCTGACGCCTTATTCTTCTTCCTTGTCTTATACCCCAATGTAGGCTTGCCCCACGGAGTTACCGGCCCCGGCATTCCAATAGGAGCCTTCCCTTCTCCGCCTCCATGCGGATGGTCCACTGGGTTCATTGCTGCACCTCGTACGCTTGGACGCCATCCCATATGCCTGGTGCTTCCCGCTTTGCCCTTGCTTGTGTTCTCGTGTTCAACATTACCTACCTGACCCACAGTAGCCTTGCACTCAACGGGCACCTTCCTCTGTTCGCCCGAGCCAAGTCTGAGCAGAGCATATCCGCCCTCTTTTGCCATAAGCTGAACCTGCGCCCCTGCGGATCTCGCGATCTGGCCGCCTTTGCCTGGAACCATCTCGACGTTATGGACAAATGTACCTGTAGGTATACTGTTAAGGGGCAGCGCGTTCCCAGGCTTTATATCTACATCTGACCCCGCAACGACAGTGTCACCCACGCTAATCCCTGCAGGAGCCAAAATATACCTTTTCTCCCCGTCAGCGTAGACGATGAGCGCAAGGCGCGCTGACCGACCAGGATCATACTCTATGGCAGTAACCTTGCCGGGAATACCTTCCTTATCGCGTTTGAAGTCCACAACACGGACCATCTGTTTCGTGCCGCCACCGCGATGACGCACTGTTATCTTGCCTTGAGAGTTTCGCCCTGCCGACTTCTTCTTCGAAACAACTAGACTCTTTTCCGGTTCAGTCTTGGTTATCTCTTCATAAGTACCGGACACTCGCTGGCGAAGCCCTGGTGATGTTGGCTTAAAATCTTTTACCGGCAACCAATTTCCCTCCCTTACGGTGTCCTAAATACCTTCGAAGAATTCTATCTTCTGCCCTGGGGCTAAGGTCACCATAGCCTTCTTCCAATTCGACGTACGTCCAATAGAGTAACCCATTCTCCTGGGTTTGCCCTTCATCGAAATTGTATTTACCTGCAAAACCTTAACCTTAAATATCTCCTCAACTGCATTCTGAATATCAGCTTTTGTCGCTTTGGGGTGAACCTTAAACGTATAGGTCCCCTGTGTTGTAAGATCATTGCTCTTCTCCGTAATAACAGGAGCTATGATAATATCTCTGGCAGTAAGGTTCATGCTAATACCTCCTCCATTTTACGGAGCGCATCTTCTGTAACCACGAGGTACCGCTTGGACATAGCATCGTACGTAGATACCTGCCTTGCGGTTGTAACCTTTACGCCAGGAATATTCCGCGACGAAAGGACCACGTTGGGCTCAGCGTCTGCAGTAATGATCAGGGAACTCTCTTGGGCCCCTAATTTCTTCAAGATTCCGTAGATTTCTTTTGTCTTGGGTTTATCCATCTTAAGTTCCTTAAGCACCATGATCTTCCCCTCAGACGCCTTTAGTGAAAGGGCAGATGCCAAAGCCTGCCTTTTCATTCTCTTGGGCAAAGGAGAGCTGTAGTCCCTTTGCTCTGGACCAAATACTACTCCTCCACCTTTCCAAATGGGCGACCTTATGCTTCCGTGCCTGGCTCTTCCCAGACCCTTCTGCCTCCAAGGTTTTCGGCCGCCTCCCCTGACTTCCCCTCTTGTTTTGGCTCTGGCTGTACCCAATCTCGCATTGTTTTGGTGAGAAAGGACAGCTGCCCGTATTAGCGCCCTATTGATGTCTGCGCTGAACAATTGGTCAGGTAGGCTCACAGTGCCTATCTTATCGCCTTCTGTATTGTAAACATGCGCTTCCGGCACGAGGCTCCCTCCTTAACAACCTATGTGCTTCACCGAGAAGCCTCTCTAATCATTACCAAGGACCCTCTGCTCCCAGGTACTCCTCCGTACACAAGAAGCAAGTTCTTCTCGGGATCTACATCTACTACTTTCAAATTCTTTATGGTGACTCTCTCGCTACCCTTATGCCCCGGCATCTTTCTGCCTTTCCAGACTCGGGCAGCGTCCCTTGCTTGCAGCGATCCTGGACCTCTATGGTATTTTGAACCGTGAGATGACGGCCCCCGCCTAAAGTTCCATCTCTTTATGCCGCCTGCATACCCTTTGCCAAGGGAAGTTCCTGTGACGTCCACGTATTCGCCTGACTTAAATACGTCCACCTTTACCTGATCCCCAATCTTCGGGGAAGCGCCAGGCTCAACCCTAAACTCTCTCAGATACCTAGAGGGAGTTACCCCCTTGCTCTTAAAGTATCCCTTCTGAGGTTTGGAAAGACGCCTCTCGTTCACGAAACCAAATCCAATCTGCACCGCATCATAGCCATCTCTATCCATAGTCTTCACGTCGACGACTGTGCAAGGACCGGCTTCAAGGACGGTTACAGGAATCAGCTTGCCTTCTTCATCAAACACCTGGGTCATCCCAACCTTCTTACCAAGGATGGCCTTCATAGCACAGCACCTCCTCCATAACAAGCCGCAAATTTACACAGCCTTAATCTCTATATCCACGCCAGCAGGCAAATCCAGCCTCGTAAGGGCATCCATCGTTTTAGTTGTGGGTTCAATTATGTCAATTAGACGTTTATGAACCCTCATCTCAAACTGTTCGCGAATATCCTTTTCTCCGTTTGGAGCGGTTAGGATAGTGTAAACGCTTCTTTCTGTAGGAAGAGGCACTGGCCCTGACACAAGCGCTCCTGTCCTCTTCGCCGTTTCAACTATCCTACTGGCTGAATGATCCAGTATTTCGTGGTCGAAGGCTCTTAACCGAACTCTAATCTTCTGCCTCCGCACAATGATCACTCCTTAATCCTGGTAACTACACCTGATGCAACAGTGCGACCGCCTTCACGTATTGCAAACCTTAGACCCTCTTCTATTGCTATCGGAGCTATTAACTCTACTTCTATGCTTACGTTGTCCCCAGGCATTACCATCTCTACCCCTTCAGGTAGCGTCACAGTCCCTGTTACGTCTGTGGTCCTAAAGTAGAACTGGGGCCTGTATCCTGAGAAGAACGCGCTGTGTCTTCCGCCTTCTTCTTTCGTAAGTACATAAATCTCTGCGCCAAAGTTCGTGTGAGGCTTTATGCTGCCTGGCTTCGCCAATACTTGGCCTCGCTCTACTTCGTCCTTTGAGATCCCTCGCAATAAGCACCCTACGTTGTCTCCGGCTTGTCCTACGTCAAGCGTCTTCCTGAACATCTCTATCCCTGTAACTACCGTGCTCTTTGGCTTCTCAGATAAACCTACTATCTCTACCTGGTCCCCTACCTTCACCATTCCTCTTTCTATCCTGCCTGTAACTACTGTCCCTCGACCCGTTATCGTAAATACGTCTTCTATCGACAGCAAGAATGGTTTGTCTATGTCCCTTTCAGGCGTAGGTATATATTCGTCTACTGCATCCATAAGCTTAAGTATCGGACCACACCACTGGCACTCCGGCTTCCCACATCCGCACTCCAATGCTTTTAGTGCCGAACCCCTTATCACCGGCGTGTCATCGCCTGGATAATCGTACTTGTCCAAAAGTTCCCTTACCTCAAGTTCCGATATCTCCAAAAGTTCCTCGTCATCCACCATGTCTACCTTGTTCAAAAATACCACTATCGCAGGAACTCCTACCTGCCTCGCCAAAAGAACGTGCTCTCTCGTCTGCGGCATCGTGCCATCTGCGGCCGATACTACTAGAATAGCTCCGTCCATCTGCGCTGCTCCCGTTATCATGTTCTTGATGTAGTCAGCGTGTCCAGGACAGTCTACGTGAGCATAGTGCCTCTTGTCTGTCTCGTACTCTACGTGCGATACGGATATTGTTATCCCTCTCGCTCTTTCTTCCGGCGCTTTGTCTATCTTGTCAAAAGGCGTGAAATCCGCCTTCCCCTGGCCAGACAATACCTTCGTTATTGCAGCCGTAAGTGTCGTCTTCCCATGGTCTATATGACCTATGGTGCCTATATTCACATGAGGTTTCGTTCTTTCGAATTTCTTCTTAGCCATTTCCAGTTTAACCCTCCTTAATTACACCTAACCATAATTCTTAGAAATTATCTTTTCCGCTTCTGCGGGAGGAACCACATCGTAATGGGAAAACACCATTGTGTATGTTCCACGGCCCTGGGTCTTCGACCGAAGGTCAGTTGCATAGCCGAACATTGTTGCAAGAGGTACCAAGGCATCGATAGTTTCAAAGGTACCCGTAGTCTGCATTCCGGTTATCTGACCTCTTCTAGCGGTGAGGTCTCCCAATACTTCACCCAAAAACTCAGAAGGCGTGTTAACCTCCACCTTCATAATGGGCTCCAAGAGAATAACTTTTGCCCGCGACAAAGCATCTTTGACTGCCATAGAACCTGCTATCTTAAAAGCAAGTTCTGACGAGTCGACTTCATGATAGGACCCATCTTCAAGGACAGCTTTTACGTCGACCAGCGGGTAACCCACCAAAGAGCCTGATTCAAGAGCTTCCCTAACACCCGCTTCGACTGCGGGAATGAATTCTTGCGGAATTACTCCGCCTCGAATCATGTTATCAAACGTAAATCCTGAACCTCTTGGCAGAGGCTCCAACCTGATCTTGGCGTGCCCATACTGACCATGCCCGCCTGACTGTCTGATGAATTTCCCTTCTCCAAAAACAGGTTCCAAAATGCTTTCTTTGTAAGCCACCTGTGGCTTTCCGACTGTAGCGCCGACACCAAACTCACGCAACAACCTATCGCAGATAACCTCCAAGTGCAATTCTCCCATCCCTGCTATTAGCGTCTGACCAGTCTCCTCATCTGTCTTGAAAGTAAATGTAGGATCTTCTTCCGCCAATTTCGCAAGACAAGTACCCAACCTGTCTACATCTTGCCTCGTCTTGGGCTCAATTGCTACCGTGATAACAGGTGTCGGAAATACGATAGGTTCCAGTATTATCGGGTGGTTCTGGTCACACAAGGTATCCCCGGTTATTGTATGTTTCAACGCAACTGTAGCAACAATATCCCCAGTAGATACGGCCTCAACGTCTTCTCTGTGATTTGCATGCATAAGCAGAAGGCGCTGAATCCTTTCGGTTTTGTCCCGGGTTGCATTATACACATAAGATCGGTTAGTCAAAACTCCTGAATAAACCCGAAAATACGTGACCCTGCCGACGTAAGGATCGGTCATGACTTTGAACGCGAGCGCGCAAAACGGCTCGTCGTCGCTGGGCTCGCGGACTGTTACCTCGCCCGTTCCGGGCACAATACCCTCAACCGGAGGAACGTCCAAGGGCGAAGGAAGAAAATCGACTATTCCGTCCAAGAGCCTCTGAACACCTTTGTTTCTAAACGAAGAACCGCAGAAACATGGTACCAACTCATTTGTAACTGTGCCTTTTCGAAGAGCTGCTATGAGCATATCTACAGGTATTTCTTCTCCCTGCACATACCTCTCAAGTATGCCGTCATCAAAGTCAGATGCCGCACTGATTAGCCTTTCGCGGTAATCCAAAAACAGCGATTGCATATCTTGAGGTATATCTGTCTCTTCAATCTCGAGACCTAGCTCGTCAGTCCAAAGCAGAGCTTTTTGACGAAGGATGTCTACCACACCTACAAACGTATCTTCCACACCAATAGGTAAGGTAATAACAACAGGATTTGCTCCAAGCTTAGCTTCGATTGCACCTAAAACCTTGTAAAAATCCGCCCCCATCGAGTCCATTTTGTTTATATAGGCAATCCTGGGGACTCTGTAGCGGTCAGCCTGCCGCCAAACCGCCTCTGACTGGGGTTCGACGCCGCCCTTCGCGCAAAATATCGCTACAGCTCCATCAAGCACTCTAAGACTTCTCTCGACCTCTGCTGTGAAGTCAACGTGCCCTGGCGTGTCTATAATGTTTATTCGAAAATCTTTCCAATGACACGTAGTAGCTGCGGAAGTGATGGTAATACCTCTCTCTTGCTCTTGCTGCATCCAGTCCATTGTGGCAGAGCCTTCATCGACTTCCCCTATTCGGTGGACTTTACCGGTATAAAACAAGATACGCTCGGTCGTCGTTGTCTTGCCCGCGTCTATATGTGCCATAATGCCTATATTCCTGATCTTATCCAGCGGATACGTCTGCGGCATCGAGTTCCCCCCTTTCATAATTTTTGCCAACTTGTCTACCACCTATAGTGAGCAAAAGCTCTATTCGCTTCTGCCATCCTATGCATTTCTTCTTTTCTTCTTACAGTGTTCCCAGTGTTGTTTGCTGCGTCCATTATCTCAGCAGCCAATTTGTTCTCAAAACCCCGCTCTGAACGCTGCCTGGAGAAATCAACTATCCATCTCAGCGCCAGAGACAGCCTCCGTTCAGGTCTTACTTCCATAGGCACCTGGTACGTAGCACCGCCTACTCTCCTGGGCCGCACCTCGAGAACAGGCATAGAGTTCTTTACTGCCTGATCAAGAACTTCCAGGGGATTCTTGCCTGTCTTCTCTGCAATTGTATCCATGGCGCCGTAAACTATGCGCCTGGCTTTTGCCTTTTCTCCATCGTACATGATTTTGTTGGTAAGCCTTGCTACCAGCACAGAATTATATACAGGATCCGGCGTCCACGTTCTTGACGGAGCTTTACCCCTTCTAGGCACACAATTCACCTCCACAACTTTATTTTTTAGGCTTCTTAGTTCCGTACTTTGACCGCCCTTGCTTCCTATCAGTAACACCGGTGGTATCAAGAGTGCCTCGTACAATATGGTACCGCACTCCAGGCAAGTCCCTTACACGTCCACCACGTATCAAAACCACAGAGTGTTCTTGCAGGTTGTGACCTATCCCGGGAATGTATGCTGTTACTTCCAGCCCATTTACGAGACGAACACGTGCGATCTTCCTCAAAGCCGAGTTAGGCTTTTTGGGTGTGGTGGTCCTTACCACAGTACATACTCCACGCTTAAAGGGGTTGCCCATTAGCGCAGGGGATTTAGCCTTTTCTTCTGACTTCGTTCTTCCCTGTCGGACCAACTGATTCACCGTTGGCACATCTAACCCTCCTCTCAATATCGTTCATTCAAATCTCATCGCTTGAACAAATAGATTTACCACTTAACCCTCGTTTTTCAATATCGCACAGCAAGAAGCTCCTACGCTTATGCCGCAATACTCACCAAGCTCTTTCATGCTACAAACCCAATAAATCTCTACATCACTCTTCTCGGCAAGGTTGATCACGTCTGATAATACCTTTGTGTCTGCATCTTTTGCAACCAAAACTCTTTCAACCGATCCTCTCGATATCGCCTTTATAACAGCCTTTGCCCCTGCAACCTTGCGTCTTCTGGGAACGTGTTCATACGCCGGGCTCATTATACACCCAACCTCCCGCGTAGTAACATAAAAAAGCACGCTTTATGAGTCTAGCATCCTCTTAAAAGCGTGTCAATGGTAAGGACACTGCGCTTTCCAGCGTTTTGAGGGGCCAGGACGAAGCCGATATCTAGGCCGGATCCCGGCCCCCTCTACAAACTATATCTGAAAAACCCAGATCTCCCGTGTGCCAGAAACAGCACCCGGGTCAAATTCCACTTCATCGCCAAGGAGCCTTACAACGTTAGTTTGTCCTTCGAGAAAACTGTCAACAGTTGATATGGGCCACGACTCTATATATTTCGTCTTGTAGTGCATAGGTATTGCAACGTTAGGGTTGATTCGTTCAGTTACTACTTTGGCAGAGGGTCCATCTATAGTATAGTAGCCTCCTACAGGTATCATAATCATGTTTACCTTGCCAATTTTTCGCAATGTATCAGCACTTGGGACATGCCCCAAATCGCCTAAGTGCGCTATGGTAAATCCTCCAAAATCCATGACGAAAATCCCATTGTGACCACGCTTTTTCCCAGTTCCATCATCGTGATAAGAAGGAACAGTTCTAAAAACTACATCGCCTATGGTTTCGCTGATTTCTACGCATTTGTTTGTTGTCTCATCTAGACCCCTTAGAACCCTGAAATCGCCTCGCAGCACGTTGACTGCATTATGATCATGGTGCTCGTGGGACACAGTCACTACGTCGACGGTTTCGTCTATCCTTGGATAAGGAACATCGTCATCAAACGGGTCGGTCAATACTCTAAGGCCCTTGGGCGACTCAATCAAAAAAGCAGAATGCCCTTTCCATTTGATTTTCACTGTGACACTCCCCCATTTCTCATAAGACACGTGGCTGAATTCACTCGCCTACTGCTTCGGCTACTCCAACTTCCTCTTCTTTTTCGGAAACAGACTCGACAACTACCTCATCATATTTCTGCATACCTGTTCCTGCAGGGATAAGCTTACCTATGATCACATTCTCCTTAAGCCCGATGAGTTTATCGGTCTTGCCCTTTATCGCTGCGTCTGTAAGCACTCGCGTGGTCTCCTGGAACGAAGCTGCTGACAAGAATGAATCTGTCGAAAGAGATGCCTTGGTAATCCCTAGTATGATGGGCTTTCCTGTCGCAGGCTCCCCACCATCCTCGAAAACCCTTGCGTTGGCATCTGCAAACTCAAATACATCGACAACTCCTCCGGGTAGAAGAGTAGTATCCCCGGGGTCGTCGACCTTTACCTTCCGCATCATCTGCCTGACTATGACTTCAATGTGTTTGTCAGAAATGTCTATTCCCTGTAGCCTGTACACCCTTTGGACCTCACTGAGGATGTATTCTTCTACCGCCCTTACGCCTTTTATCACAAGCAGATCATGGGGGTTCACAGAACCTTCAGTTAGAATATCTCCGGGCTCTACGACCTGGCCGTCTTTTACCTTCATAAGTCCTCCAAAAGGAACCACGATTGTGCTTTGGTCACCTTCCGGAGACGTGATAACAATCTCCCGCTTCTTGTCGCCTTCTATGATCTCGGCAACTCCGCCGATCTCAGCTATTGCGGCTTGTCTCTTGGGTTTCCTTGCTTCAAAAAGTTCTTCGACCCTTGGAAGTCCTTGGGTGATATCTTCTCCTGCGATTCCGCCTAAGTGGAACGTCCTAAGCGTAAGCTGAGTGCCGGGTTCTCCAATGGATTGAGCTGCAATTATGCCAACTGCTTCTCCTACGTCGACAATATCCCCGGTAGCCAAGTTCTTGCCGTAACACTTGACGCACACGCCGTGGCGAGTCTCGCATGTAAGGACTGACCTGACTGCGACTTCCTTGATACCGGCTTCAACTATCTTATCTGCCGTTTTTGGGTCAATAAGTTCTTGCTTCTTGCAAAGCACCTCACCGGTATCCGGATGGATAACGTCCTTCACTGAGTATCTTCCGACTATCCTGTCATAAAGACCCTCGATTAGTTCTCCATCTATCACAACATCTCTTACCAAAATACCTGCATCAGTGCCACAATCATCTTCCCTTACTATCACGTCCTGGGCTACGTCAACTAATCTTCTGGTCAGATAACCTGAGTCTGCGGTTCTAAGAGCCATGTCCACAAGCCCTTTTCTTTGGCCGTGCGTCGAAGTGAAGTACTCAAGAACCGAAAGCCCTTCACGGAAATTCGACCTAATAGGTTGCTCAACCATCCTGCCGGAAGGGTCGACCATAATCCCGCGCATGCCGCCCAACTGGGATATTTGCTGTATATTCCCTCGAGCGCCTGAGGCCGCCATCATATACACTGGGTTCCATCTGCCGATGGACTCCTGAAGTTCCTTCGTGACCTTGTCTGTTGCGTCTCTCCAGATATCTATTACCTTGTGATAACGTTCTTCTTCCGTTAGTAGACCCATCTTGTATTGGTCCTCGATCTGGTCAACTCTTTCATCTGCATCCGAGAGTATATCTGGTTTTTGTTCAGGAACCACCACGTCACTGATAGCGATAGTAGAACCCGCCACTGTAGCGAACGAGAACCCTAGGTCTTTTATTCCGTCTAGCATCTCCACGGTTTTTTCCATACCGTACAAACTGATGCTCTCAGATACAATACGGTTCAAGAGTCTCCGGTCTACGACTTCATTTGCAAACCTCAGCCCCTGAGGAAGCACTTGGTTGAAAATGCACCTTCCAGGCGTTGTGACTATCCGTTCAAACAGGCCGTCTTCTCTTTGATACCTTAATAGGACTGTATCGTGCAGTCCTACTGCGCCAACTTCGTATGCCATGATCACTTCGTCCATTGAACCGTATCTCTTGCCACAGTCCTTTTCCTCTACTGCCGCTAAATCTTCTTCCTTTGACAGGGTAAGGTAATATATCCCGAGAACTACGTCTTTTGTTGGTGTAACTGCAGGGGTGCCATCTTTTGGAAGCAACAGATTGTAGACAGAAGACATAAGTATCTTGGATTCTGCCTGAGCCTCAGCTGAAAGAGGCACGTGTACGGGCATTTGGTCACCGTCGAAGTCCGCATTATAAGGCGGACATACCAATGGGTGAATCTGTATGGCTCGTCCTTCAATTAGTACAGGCTCAAAAGCCTGTACGCTCAATCTATGCAAAGTAGGAGCCCTGTTCAGAAGCACAGGGTGATCCTTAATAACTTCTTCAAGAATATCCCACACCTCAGGGCGAGATCTCTCGACAAGACGCCTAGCGCTTTTTATGTTCGGTGCAAGCCCTGTTTCCACAAGACGCTTCATGACAAAAGGTTTGAACAGTTCAAGCGCCATCTCTTTGGGCAGTCCACACTGATAGAATTTGAGGTTAGGACCTACCACAATAACAGACCGACCCGAATAGTCTACTCGCTTACCGAGGAGGTTCTGTCTGAACCGACCCTGTTTGCCCTTTAGCATATCAGACAGGGACTTTAGCGGCCTCTGCCCAGGTCCGGTAACAGGCTTTCCGCGTCGCCCATTGTCGATGAGGGCGTCGACCGCCTCCTGGAGCATCCTTTTCTCGTTTCTAACGATTATGTCGGGCGCGCCTAGGTCCAAAAGCCTCTTTAACCTGTTGTTCCTATTGATGACTCTTCGGTATAAGTCATTTAGGTCAGATGTGGCAAACCTGCCTCCATCCAGCTGAACCATTGGCCTTAGATCAGGTGGTATTACCGGGATAACGTCTAGGATCATCCATTCAGGCCTATTACCCGACACCCGGAAAGCTTCTACAACTTCTAATCGCCTTATAGCCCTTACTTTTCTTTGACCAGTTGCATTTCGAGCCTCATCCCTGAGTCCCTCGGATTCTTTATCAAGATCGACATTGCCCAAGATCTCTTTGATAGCCTCGGCACCCATGCCGGCTCTGAACCTGCTGCCATATTTATCTCTTGCGTCGCGGTACTCGTTTTCGCTTAGTACCTGCTTATACTCAAGTTCCTCGCAATCTCCAGGATCTGTCACAATATAAGATGCAAAATAAAGAACCTGCTCCAAGACTTTAGGCGACATATCCAGAAGAAGCCCCATCCTCGAAGGTACTCCTTTGAAATACCAAATGTGAGACACAGGCGTTGCCAACTCTATGTGGCCCATGCGCTCACGCCTTACCTTCGCCCTTGTAACCTCCACACCGCATTTATCGCAGACTACGCCTTTGTACCTAATACGCTTGTATTTGCCGCAGTAACATTCCCAGTCCTTGGTAGGCCCGAAAATCCTTTCGCAGAACAACCCGTCTCGTTCTGGTTTTAGCGTCCTGTAATTAAGAGTTTCAGGTTTCTTCACTTCTCCTCGAGACCACTCTCTGATCCTTTCGGGTGATGCAAGAGAAATACGCATTGCAGCAAAATCGTTAATGTCCACTCTTTAACATCCCCTCTATCTAAATTTCCGGTTCTTCTTCGTCATCAGGCTCGAGGTCTCGAATAGACCTTACCCTGCCCAAGCGTCCCAGTTCATCGGCCTCTTCGTAGCGAACCTTACGTTTTGCCTTTGTTTTGGTGGGCTTTTTCTTGACTACAGTTTCTTCTTCTTTAATGGCTTCATGCACATCTTCAGGAACCTCGATCTCTTTGAAGAGTTCATCAAAGATCATTCTAGTATCTTCCTCCAACTGCTTGGCACGCATAATATCTTCGGATTCCTGCTTATCGTCTGAAGAGATCTCTTCCTCGAGGATAGAACCTTCCAAAGACATGTCATCTGACGCAGGGATTTCCGATTCTTCCTCAGCTTCAACCTCTCCGAGTTCTTCTTGCACGTAGGCGACCTCTTCTTCCTGGTCCTCGTATTGTTCCTCATCGGCAACTTCTCTTTCGCGACGACGAACAGGTCTCCTTACTTCGGTCTCAATCATGAGATCAAGTTCTCTCGCAGTCTCTTGCACGTCCTCATCTAACTCTTTAATCTCGACCTCGTTGCCTTCTTCGTCAAGGATCTGTACATCCAACGCAAGGCTTTGCAGTTCCTTAATCAAAACCTTGAAGGACTCAGGGATTCCCGGTTCCGGTATGTTCTCCCCCTTAACTATAGCTTCATAGGTCTTGACCCTGCCTACTACGTCGTCGGACTTAACGGTCAGCATCTCCTGCAAGGTGTATGCTGCGCCGTGCGCCTCTAGCGCCCAGACTTCCATTTCACCGAACCTCTGCCCGCCCATCTGAGCTTTTCCACCTAAAGGTTGCTGTGTTACAAGTGAGTATGGGCCTGTAGAACGGGCGTGCACCTTGTCGTCTACTAAGTGCAATAGCTTCATCATGTATACATAGCCTACCGTGACGGGACTATCGAAGTACTCTCCGGTTCTACCGTCTCTGAGATCGGTCTTACCAATCTTGGGCAATCCTGACTGTTCAAGCAATTCTTCAATTTCCTGTTCTGTTATGCCGTCAAAGATGGGAGTTGCAAATTGAACACCTAACGCTTTGGCCGCCCACCCCAAATGGCATTCAAAAACCTGTCCAAGGTTCATTCTCGAAGGAACACCCAATGGTGTAAGTACAATTTGAACCGGGGTGCCATCAGGCATAAAAGGCATTTCTTCGCGAGGCAGTATTTTGGCTACAACACCCTTGTTGCCATGTCTTCCTGCCATTTTGTCCCCTTCGGATATTTTCCGCTTTTGAGCAACATAAACGCGCACAAGCTCATTGACACCCGGAGGCAGTTCGTCTCCTGCATCTCTAGTAAACACTTTTACGTCAACTACAATGCCGCTTTCGCCGTGAGGCATTTTAAGGGAATTATCCCTAACCTCTCTGGCTTTTTCTCCAAATATCGCACGAAGAAGCCGCTCTTCAGGAGTAAGCTCAGTTTCACCCTTGGGTGTTACCTTGCCAACCAAGATATCACCCGAACGCACCTCGGCTCCAATCCTAACTATCCCCCGGTCATCTAAGTCTTTCATCTGGTCTTCACCAACGTTGGGGATGTCTCTGGTAATCTCTTCTGGACCTAGTTTTGTGTCTCTGGCATCACATTCATATTCTTCAATGTGAATCGAAGTATAGACGTCTTCTTCAACGAGTTCTCTTGAGATCAATATGGCGTCTTCGAAGTTAAAGCCCTGCCAGGGCATATATGCGACCAACACATTTCTGCCTAAAGCTAGTTCGCCCATGTCTGTAGAAGGCCCGTCGGCAAGCACGTCTCCCTCGGACACTATGTCCCCCTTTGACACGATGGTCTTTTGGTTAAAGCACGTGCCTTGGTTGGACCTGCCAAACTTTCGGAGCTTATAGGCGTCTTTTTCGCCTGTCTCCGTCTGGACCACAATCTCCTGAGATGAAGCCTTTACCACTTGGCCTCTTCTCCTCGCTAGGGTCATAACTCCTGAGTCCAAAGCAGCCTTGTGCTCCAAACCAGTACCCACAGACGGGGCTTCGGGCCTGACAAGCGGTACAGCCTGCCTCTGCATGTTAGAACCCATAAGGGCACGGCTGGCGTCATCATGCTCCAAAAATGGAATAAGCGAAGTAGCTACCGAAAACACCTGCTTAGGGGATACGTCCATATAGTCTATCTGATCAGGAGGCGACTTCATTACCTCTCTCCCGTACCTTGCCATCACAGCGTCTTCCAAGAAGTAGCCTTCGTCGTCTATGGCGGCGTTTGCCTGGGCAATAATGCAGTCATCTTCCTCATCAGCAGTCAGATATTCAATCTCGTGTGTTACTTTCTTCTCTGACTTATTCACTTTCCTGTAGGGGGTTTCTATGAACCCTAACCTGTTGATTCGCGCGTAACACGTAAGTGAACTAGTCAGCCCAATATTTGGACCTTCCGGGGTCTCAATGGGGCATATTCGTCCGTAGTGGGAGTGGTGTACGTCACGAACCTCAAAACCGGCTCTGTCACGAGTTAGACCGCCGGGCCCTAGCGCAGATAAACGTCTTTTGGACGTGAGCTCTGTAAGCGGGTTCGTTTGCTCCATGAATTGGGAAAGCTGGCTCGACCCAAAGAACTCTTTTATCGCGCCTACAACAGGTCTCACATTTATGAGTGCCTGTGGAGTGATGGTATCTATGTCTTGGATGGTCATCCGTTCCCTTACTACTCGCTCCATCCTAGAAAGCCCTATTCGAAACTGATTTTGCAGTAGTTCGCCAACGGTTCGAACGCGCCTATTGCCTAGGTGATCGATATCGTCTACGGTACCGACTCCCTTTATCAGCCCGAAAAAGTAGTTAACAAATGCAATTATGTCCGAAGGTGTTAGGTGCTTCTCTTCAGACCAGGCCCTTTCGTTCTGCTGGTGAATCCCATTGGCCAGAACGTGCACAGCCTGCCCGTCCAGAGTGACCACATCAATCTGGGTAATACCTGCGTCAGATATGACCTGAGCAGTGTCTCTATTTATATGTGTTCCTGCTTCAACTAGTAATTCGTCAGTCGTTGGATGCACTATATCCAACATAGCTACCGTGTTTGTTATACGTCTCCGTAAAGAGAATTTCTTGTTGAGCCTGTACCTGCCAACAGCCGCTAGATCGTAGCGTCTGGGCTCAAAAAACAAGTTCTCAAAAAGATTCTTTGCACTATCGACCGTAGGAGGTTCTCCCGGTCTCAACCTTCTGTAGATCTCCACCAGGGCCTCGTCACGAGACTTAGTGCTGTCTTTGTCCAAGGTGTTTTGGAGTACCGGACTTTCGCCCATTAGTTCCAAGATCTGAACGTCAGTTTCAACTCCTACAGCTCTTAGAAGCACAGTCAAAGGAAGCTTGCGCGTCCTGTCTATCCTGACCCACGCAATGTCGTTGGAGTCGGTTTCTACCTCAAGCCAAGCTCCTCTGTTGGGAATCAAAGTTGCAGAATAGACGTTCTTGCCATTTGGGTCAGTTTCACACGAGTAGTATGCACCTGGTGAACGTACAAGTTGACTGACGATGACGCGCTCGGCACCATTAATAATGAAGGTTCCGGCATCTGTCATCAGCGGAAAGTCTCCCATGAACACCTCTTGCTCTTTAAGTTCCCTGGTTGACTTGTTTATGAGTCTAACTCTTGCTTTCAAGGGGGCTGAGTAAGTGACATCCCTTTCCTTGCATTCTTCTACAGAGTACTTGGGTTCTCCCAAACTGTAATCGATGAATTCAAGAAACAAGTTGTCTGTAAAGTCTCTAATAGGTGAAATGTCCTTGAATACTTCACGCAATCCCTCTTTCAAAAACCAGTCGTAAGAATCTTTCTGTACTGCAATAAGGTTTGGAATCTCGCGGACTTCGCGGATACGGCCATAATTCAGCCGTTCGCGCTTGCCTACCTTGACCGGATAGGCCATTCATTTCACTCCTTAGGGGGTAAATTTGCGCCTACGCCCTGAGAAATCGACCTCTTCATTTCTACCTAAACAGGTCATCGGTATTTCATACCTAGGTTTCCGGCTGGCGAGCGTATTATAAATGCAATTAATAATATTATCACGCCTGTTGACTTATGTCAACAAACGAGACCCGTAACAACCATTTACTTAGATCTTCCTACCCTGTAGAAACAATCCTTTCATCCCGCAGTAAAACCACCCCTACTCCCCGTCGGCAGCCAAAAGCTTCGTCTGAACAAGCACATCCCGTATCGCTTTTGCTTCTTTCTCTGATGGCGCACATAATGGCAACCGAAATCCCCCAACTGGAATTCCCACCATCTCCAAAGCTGTTTTGACCGGCACAGGGTTACTTGTTATGAATAGAACTTTGAAAAGATCAAAAAGTTTGTGATGTATCTTCCGTGCTTCTTCTACGTCGCCTTCAATAAAACATTTTATCATATTCTTGAGGTCCTGCGCTACAAGATGACCCGCCACTGACACTATGCCTGAACCGCCTAAAGAAAGAATCGGAAGAGTGAGGCTGTCATCCCCCGAGTACACATAGAAGTCTCCTGGACAGTTTCCAAGTATCCGAGAAACCTGGTCTAGGTTGCCTGAGGCCTCCTTAATTGCTTTTATGTTCCTGAGCTCGGTCAACCGCAGCACAGTATCAGGCAGTATGTTAACTGAAGTGCGACCCGGAACATTGTACAGCATGATGGGCAAAGAGGTAGACTCTGAAATAGCCTTAAAGTGCTGATACAGACCTTCCTGGCTCGGTTTGTTGTAATAGGGCGTAACCGCCAAAATCCCATCTGCGCCCCTGGATTCTGCGAGCTTAGTTAGCCTCACGCTGTCTGCCGTATTATACGAACTTGTTCCTGCCCATACCATAACATTGCCTGGGAGTGCCGATCTCACCTCTGAGACCAGTTCGATCTTCTCCTCAGCTGTAAGCGTAGGAGATTCTCCCGTTGTTCCCGAAACAAGTATACCATCTGCCCCCTGCTCAACAAGACTTTTCGCAAGTCTTACGGAAGTGCCATAATCTACATCTAGGGCCGACGTAAATGGCGTTACCATTGCAATGATCACACTTCCGTAAGGTGATTCTCTCATAGAATCACACCTCCTTCAGCTTAGAGTAGACTCCTATTTTCTACGAGTAATCTAACTATATTGCAAGCGTTTGTAGCGGCGCCACGCCTAAGGTTATCCGCTACCAACCAATAAAGGATCCCATTTTTTGAACTAAGATCACGTCGGATGCGACCTATGTAGACATCATCGGTATCTTCACAATAAAGAGGCATTGGATAGACTTGGTTTGCCGGATCATCCAAAAGCGTCACACCAGGAAACGCTGCCAGAACTTCCCGTACTCTCTCAACACTTGGCTCGTCCTTGGTTTCTACGAGACAAGCCTCCGAGTGGCCAATGAAAACGGGTACTCTCACACATGTGCATGATACTGCTAAATCCGGAATACTCAATATCTTCCGGGTCTCATTTATCATTTTCATCTCTTCTTTAGAATAACCGTTATTAACAAAAGAGTCTATCTGTGGTATAAGGTTGAAAGCTATAGGGTGCGGGAACTCAGACAAATCCTCGCACAATTCAAGGTCATTGGAAGTCAGTTTCCTCAAAGAGGTTTCTCTCAACTCCTGCATCGCCTTATACCCTGCCCCAGACACCGACTGATAAGTGCTTACGTGCACCCTGCAAAGACCAAACTCAAGGTGAATAGGGTAAAGACTCATGACCAGTTGTATGGTTGAGCAGTTAGGACCGGCTATTAGTCCTTGATGCTCCCGAATGCTCTTGCCGTTAACCTCAGGAACTATGAGTGGCACATTTTCTTCCATTCTGAAGGCGGAGGAAGTGTCAACTACGACCGGGCCTCCCATAAGCTGAGCTACCAGATCCCTAGATACGTCCGTCGGCGTGCATAAGACTACAATATCGAGTTTCCTAAGAGCCTCTACATCAGTTTTTTCGATCGTCAAATAGTCTGGGCCAAACATGACTGATTTTCCGACTGACTTTTCATAGCCGCTTAGATAGAGTTCACAATCGGGCATGTTCATCTCTTCAAAAACTTTTACCACACGACCGCCTACAAGTCCTCCCGCACCTACTACCCCTATTCTGACCATAGTCTTTGCCTCCAGACTCCTAAGTTAGAATCAACATTTCATTTGAGAAACCTTTTGTATGGTAAGAATTATCACCAAAAAGAAAAAAGGGCAAGCGGAAACGATATCTTGCCCTTTCTTTGTCGCGGAACTTATCTCATTACTTCAGTTCAACAGTAGCTCCGGCTGCTTCCAAAGCCTCTTTCACTTTCTGTGCTTCTTCTTTGGAAACCTTTTCCTTTATTGCCTTTGGCGCGGCTTCAACAAGCTCTTTAGCTTCCTTCAAGCCAAGACCGGTAAGCTCTCTTACTGTCTTGATGACAGCAACTCTGCTAGCTCCGGCGTCGGCAAGCACCACATCAAACTCTGTCTTTTCCTCTTCGGCAGGCTTAGCGGCCTCTTGTGCGCCTGCATTTGCGACAGGAGCTGCTACAACAGCCTGTGCAGATACACCAAATTCTTCTTCAAATGCCTTTACCAGTTCTGCCAGTTCTACGACTGTCATCTCTTTTACCAAATTCAAAACCTGTTCTATCTTAGACATTCTGATTGACCTCCCTATGGTCTATATTTGCGCTTTCTCTTTTTGCTCTTTGACTTGACCAAGTACTGTCGCCAAACCCGCCAAAGGCGCGTTCAAAACGGTAGCTAGCGATGAAAGTGGTCCGTTCATAGCCACTGCGACCTGAGTCAACAAAACCTCTCTTGGCGGTAACGTAGCCAAGAATACTACCCTATCCGGCGATATGCTCTGCCCTTCCAACACGCCTCCCTTGATTTTTACCACGGGAATCTCAAGGGAAAAATCTCGCAAGACCTTCGCGGGGGCTACAGGATCCACTTCACTCGCCGCCATGGCAGTAGGTCCCTTAAAAACATCTTCCATACCCCCGAGGTTAAGCTCTTGGGCTGCTCTTAGAGCCAGAGTATTCTTAACCACTTTGTAAGAAACACCGCTTTCTCGACACTTGCGGCGCAATGCCGTATCATCCTGAACGGACAAACCTCGGAAATCCACGAACACTACGCTTTTGGCTGCTTCCATGCTTTTCCTGAGTTCTTCTTGCGCCTTAGCTTTTTCTCGTCTCTGTCTGCTCTCCAACAATATCCCTCCCATCTCGACCGCCTACTGACATCAAAAAGGGCCCTGCACGAGGCATAGGCCCTTATAGTTCTTAGGTAAATCCATAAAGAGTCTAACCTCGGCAGGCGGCCTTCCTCAGAAGACCATTACGTTTTCACACCTGCTGTCTTAGGTTCACGTTATTCAGTTTATCAATAATCTAGTTGTTGCTGCTAAGCGCTCTGCGGCCTAGTAAGCCTGGAAAGATTGATTGGGACTCCTGGTCCCATAGACGGACTCACAGTAACACTTCTTATATACTGCCCTTTAGCCGCAGGAGGCTTTGCTCTAATGATTGCGTCCATAAAGACGTAGAAATTGTCAAGAAGCTTGTCAGTGCCGAAAGATACTTTACCTATCTTCGAGTGGACTATACCTGCCCTTTCGGTCCTGAACTCTACTTTACCCTGTTTAATCTCCTTAACCGCAGTCTCTACATCCGCAGTCACTGTTCCGGTTCGAGGGTTGGGCATCAGCCCCCTGGGTCCGAGGATCCGACCGAGACGTCCTACGATACCCATCATATCAGGGGTCGCGACCGCTCTATCAAACTCCAACCAGCCTTTTTGGATCTGCTCTGCCAAGTCCTCGGCTCCTACGTAGTCAGCTCCGGCTTCCTGAGCTTCCTTGGCCTTTTCGCCACGCGCAAACACAAGGACTCTTACTTCTTTGCCTGTACCATGAGGCAGTATTATGGCTCCTCTTACTATTTGATCTGCATGTCTTGGATCAACTCCAAGCCTAACGGCAATGTCCACAGTTTCGTCAAAGTTGGCAAATGAAATCTGAGGAACAAGATCAAATGCTTCGCGAGGTTCATAGTCTTTCTCGGGTTCTATAAGCTTAGACGCTTCGATATACTTCTTGCCTCTTTTTGGCATTACTCTAACCTCCTAGTGGTAGTAACGGATTCAATCCTCCCACAGAATTACGAAATAAAACTAAACTACTTCAACTCCCATGCTCCTGGCAGTACCCTCGACCATCCGCATTGCAGCTTCGATAGAGGCCGCGTTAAGGTCCTTCATCTTTAGTTCGGCTATCTCTCTAACCTGGTCCTTGGTAACTTTCCCAACTTTCTTCTTGTTGGGCTCACCCGAGGCTCTGTCGATCCCAGCCGCTTTTTTAAGCAATACTGCCGCAGGCGGAGTTTTTACCACAAAACTGAATGACCTGTCTTCGTATATTGTGACTACTACCGGCACAATAGTCCCGATTTGACCGGACGTGCGGTCGTTAAACTGCTGGCAGAAAAGCTGCAAGTTTACCTGATGAGGAGCCAACGCAGGGCCCACCGGCGGAGCTGGCGTAGCTTTGCCACCTTGAATCTGCAACTTGACTACTGCTTTTACTTTCTTAGCCATATGCCTTCCCTCACACTTCCTCTACCTGATTGAAGTCTAACTCTACTGGCGTTTCCCGACCAAATATCGAGATGAGCAGTCGAAGTTTACCTCGATCGGCCATAATATCCTGAACGGTGCCCATCATTCCCTGGAAGGGACCAGATTTTACCCTGAGACTCTGTCCTGGTTTGAATCTCACTCTTACCCTAGGCGCCTCCTCGCCACTTGCGCGTCTCAATATCATCCCGACTTCATCTTCGTCAAGTGGAATAGGCTTAGAGCCGGGGCCGACAAATCCTGTGACCCCCGGTGTATTGCGGACCATGTACCATGAATCGTCGTCCATGATCATATTTACCATGACGTATCCGGGGAAGACTTTGCGCTTGACTACTCGCTTCTTTCCTTCTTTGTAGTCAATCTCTTCTTCCTCGGGTACCAGAATCTCAAATATCTTGTCGCCCATCTTCATGTTAGCTATACGTTGCTCCAGGTTAGTTTTAACCTTGTTTTCATACCCCGAATATGTATGAACAACATACCAACGGGCTTTGTCTTTAGTCTCGTTTGAGTTTATATCCATAAACAAGGACCCCCTCGATAACGTTCTGCTGGGTCCCAATCTCTCCCTTATTTCTACTTCTTAATGATAAGACCCATTAAAAGAGTCAAAAGAGCGTCGGTCCCCCACAAAACAAGGCCAACGCCGACCATGGCAAACAACACAGCTTTTGTGTACAGCTTTAGCTCATGCCACGAAGGCCAAATTACTTTTTTTAGTTCCGAACGGACTTCCCTAAGAAAACTACCGATTTTGCCGAAAAAACCCTTTATCCATTGTAAAATTTTCATTTATCTCACCTAACGTGAAAGTTTATGGCAGGCCCGGAGGGATTCGAACCCCCAGCCATCGGTTTTGGAGACCGCCGCTCTACCGTTGGAGCTACGGGCCTGCATTCTGGGGCTCGCGAGCCCCACAAAACCACGAAAACCATGGAAATAGACTACTGGCACAGCTACTAAAGCAATTAACGCGTTTCTCTGTGAACAGTATGCGTACGGCAAAACTTGCAGTACTTCTTAAGCTCAAGTCTTCCGGAATGGTTCCTCTTATTCTTCTTAGTAGTGTAATTACGCTGCTTGCATTCCTGACATGCAAGGGTAATTATCTCCGTCGGCCCTTTTGCCAACTAGTCTCCCTCCCACCCCGGCGCGATTTTCAAAGCCGAGTGTAACACACGCCTGTTTCTTATGTCAATTGCATGCTTTGGCAATAAACCTAGAGCACCGACTTACCCTAGAATCTTCGTAACTACGCCTGATGCAACAGTGCGACCGCCTTCACGTATTGCAAACCTTAGACCCTCTTCTATCGCTATCGGAGCTATTAACTCTACTTCTATTCTTACGTTGTCCCCAGGCATTACCATCTCTACTCCTTCAGGTAGCGTCACAGTCCCTGTTACGTCTGTGGTCCTAAAGTAGAACTGGGGCCTGTATCCTGAGAAGAACGCGCTGTGTCTTCCGCCTTCTTCTTTCGTAAGTACATAAATCTCTGCACCAAAGTTCGTGTGAGGCTTTATGCTGCCTGGCTTCGCCAATACTTGGCCTCGCTCTACTTCGTCCTTTGAGATCCCTCGCAATAAGCACCCTACGTTGTCTCCGGCTTGTCCTACGTCAAGCGTCTTCCTGAACATCTCTATCCCTGTAACTACCGTGCTCTTTGGCTTCTCAGATAAACCTACTATCTCTACCTGGTCCCCTACCTTCACCATTCCTCTTTCTATCCTGCCTGTAACTACTGTCCCTCGACCCGTTATCGTAAATACGTCTTCTATCGACAGCAAGAATGGTTTGTCTATGTCCCTTTCAGGCGTAGGTATATATTCGTCTACTGCATCCATAAGCTTAAGTATCGGACCACACCACTGGCACTCCGGCTTCCCACATCCGCACTCCAATGCTTTTAGTGCCGAACCCCTTATCACCGGCGTGTCATCGCCTGGATAATCGTACTTGTCCAAAAGTTCCCTTACCTCAAGTTCCGATATCTCCAAAAGTTCCTCGTCATCCACCATGTCTACCTTGTTCAAAAATACCACTATCGCAGGAACTCCTACCTGCCTCGCCAAAAGAACGTGCTCTCTCGTCTGCGGCATCGTGCCATCTGCGGCCGATACTACTAGAATAGCTCCGTCCATCTGCGCTGCTCCCGTTATCATGTTCTTGATGTAGTCAGCGTGTCCAGGACAGTCTACGTGAGCATAGTGCCTCTTGTCTGTCTCGTACTCTACGTGCGATACGGATATTGTTATCCCTCTCGCTCTTTCTTCCGGCGCTTTGTCTATCTTGTCAAAAGGCGTGAAATCCGCCTTCCCCTGGCCAGACAATACCTTCGTTATTGCAGCCGTAAGTGTCGTCTTCCCATGGTCTATATGACCTATGGTGCCTATATTCACATGAGGTTTCGTTCTTTCGAATTTCTTCTTAGCCACGATAGAATCCCCTTTCGTTAGAATTTACTGTTTTGTGCCAAACTAATTAGACAATTCTTCTTTATCTTGATCTTACGGGCATGCCTCTACTTTATGCAAGCAGAACATTAAAATGGAGCTCACAACCGGAATCGAACCGGTGACCTCATCCTTACCAAGGATGCGCTCTGCCTACTGAGCTATGTGAGCACCACGGATACTGCAAATTTGGTTGCGGGGGTAGGATTTGAACCTACGACCTCCGGGTTATGAGCCCGACGAGCTACCTGACTGCTCCACCCCGCGTCGTTACTTTATGGTGGAGAGGGCTGGATTCGAACCAGCGAAGGCATCCGCCAACAGATTTACAGTCTGCCCCCTTTGGCCACTTGGGTACCTCTCCTGACAACCTTTATACTACTATGTTTTCCAGACTCGCGCAACCTAAGAAGGGACTTGCCTTCGCAAGATTCCTAAAGTTCTAGGAGCGTTTTCGATTATACAATGCCAGAACATATATTGCAACTTAACTTTCGACTAAGCCTGAGGATTGCGGTTTAGCTACCCCCATAGTTGTTAACAGTCTGTTACTAACTGACAGGTAGGGATTTTACCCACTTGGCTATGTCGTTTACCACCTCTTCTGAAACGTTAGATCGCTCCATATATTCAGAAGGTCCCTTTCCTGAACCACTCATGAATAGGTGGTTTACATCCGGGTATACCTTAATCGAAACGTTAGGTTTCCCTTCCAGTGCAGTTTTCCATATATTTACATCTGCCATAGTCACTTGATAGTCTTGTTCCCCTTGCAAAATCAGAATTGGCAAACTTAGGCCTTGAGCAGTTTTGACCTGGTCATACGCTAGGAGATCCTCCCAATACGCCTTATATGCGCCTAGGACAATCTCTCCATCCCCCACCGCGCCAGATTTGATCTTCTCAGCCGCTTCTTTGATTTCTCTTATTCTAGCCATCTCATCCGAATCCGCATTCCCATCTAAATTAGCCAGGTATTGAGCCTGATCCACTGCTAAATCTAGCAAGTTCCTTGCGGGCGCAGCCATCATCACCAACCCTGCTACGGACGCATCTGGTCCATGGAGATCAGTAGCATTGTTACACATCTGGGCGATCCTAGGAGCTAGCATCCCCCCAAACTATGACCGATTATGGCTATCCTATCGGGATCTATTTCATCTATAGTTTTGAGAAGAGTTACTGCTGCTACAGCATCTTCCATAGTTTCTTCTCTGACGGTCAACTTTGCCGATTCTTGAGGATCTTCGCTAAGCTCCTTCTGATATTCCTTTGTCCGCTTCTCATATCGCAGGACAGCAACGCCCTTTGAAGCCAATCCCCAAGCCAAGTCTTTGAAAGGCTTGTTGGGACCCATAGTTTCATCTCTGTCGTTAGGGCCTGAGCCATGAACTAACACTACTCCCGGAACCTTGTTAGTCGCTGACGCAGACTTAGGCAAGGTGAGTGTCCCCGGAAGGGCCCATCTGCCTTCACCTACTACTACTTCGATTTCTATAAATAGATCTTCTTCAGCATAAGAAGGCGGTTCATACTCAACTGATACAAGACTCCCAAACCATAATCCGGCGATTTTCCCCTCGTTGTCGAAAACTACTTTTATATCCACCGATCCATTCTGAAAAAGCCCAGTCACGTAGATGACCCTGTAGCCCGATTCCTCGGCAAACTCCACGCCTGTGATCTGTCCCCAGTTTCCTGCTTGAGATAAAAGACTTGTCCAAATCCTTTTCAGTTCAGAAGCAGGTAGAGCTTTCTCCATCTTCTTGTCCAGTAGTTCACTAGCATCATCATATTTATCTTGAGCGAGTGATATCACAAATGCCCTGGCGATCTCCTCTAGTTCTTCGCGCGTCTTCATGGGCTCAGAAGGCAGTCGCGAACTGCAACCAGTGACCAATAAAGCCAAGATCGCCGCTGACGCGAGAATCAGTGAAAACTTCAAGGGGATCCCTTCCTTTTTCAAGTCTACTTCATCAATATACTTCTACGCGATCAAAATCAACCCCATGTATCAAGGTCAGTCATAGGTCAGAAGGTTATCCCCGTATGCCTTAGGGGTGTCCAGAACGAATTCTTCTTCTTCATCTTAAGGATAGAACACAAGCCAATGTAGTGACATAATTCGTGCAGGAGGCTGACATGAAATGACGAATACCACCTACAGGAGGTGTTTGGTATGAGCGATAACAACAGGAACTTTAAGATTGCTCTGACAGGGGACTCTTTCATTACGACAAAGATTTCAGACTACAAGGAGCCTGACTTCGTTGAGGTTTTCGACATCATCAGATCGCAAGATCTGGGTTTTACGAATCTGGAAGTGCTTCTAAACGATTTCAAGGGAATCCCTGCGGCCCAAAGCGGAGGCACTTACGCCGGAGCACCTACTGCGCTCGCAGATGAACTCAAGTGGGCCGGCTTTCAGATAGTCGCGAGGGCAAATAACCATTCTCTAGACTATTCATACGAAGGACTACGTATAACTACTGATACTCTTAACAAGAAAGGGATCGTCCACGCAGGAGTAGGAGAGAATCTTGCAGAAGCCAGGTCTCCGGCATACTGTGAAACTCCTTTTGGGAGAGTAGCGCTCCTGTCCGCAAGTTCGTCTTTTGCTCCCTGGGGAAGAGCAGGTCATACCAGACCCGACTTCCAAGGCCGTCCAGGCCTATCGCCTCTAAGATACCAAACAAGGTTTTTGGTAACGAGCGAGCAATTTCGGGCCGTTGGACAGATAGAAGAATCTTTGGGGCTGAGGGCAGCGAAGGAACAGGCAAAGAAGATGGGCTGGGAGCAACCAGAAGAGGAGAAAGAAATCTCTATTGGCCAGGCAACTTTCGTCGAATCTGATACTCCGGGCATCGAAACCAAGCCCAATGCAAAGGATGTAGAAGAAATAACCAAATGGATCAAAGATGCACGGCGACAGGCCGATTGGGTTCTGTTCACTCTTCACGCTCACGAATCTCAACTAGACAGGACTGTCCCTGCAGACTTCATAGTAGAGTTCGCCAAGGCCTGCATAGACGCTGGAGCAGATATGTTCATTGGACATGGCCCTCATGTTCTTCGCGGGATAGAGATATATAACGGCAAGCCCATATTCTACAGCCTTGGCAACTTCATTTTCCAAAACGACCTTGTCTACAAGCATCCTCAAGACATATACGACAGGTTCGGCCTTACGCTTGAAGATACCCCGGCCGATATGTATGACAAAAGAAGCAATAACGACCAGTCAGGCTTTCCAGGAGACCCAGTCTATTGGGAGAGCATCATTGCCGTAACCCATTTCAATGACAACAAACTGGCTACTATCGAGCTTATTCCCATTTCTCTAGGACATGAAAAGCCAAGGTCACAAAGGGGCAAGCCAGCTGTAGCAAGAGGTGAAAAAGCCCAGAAGATCCTTGATGATATGAGGAAAATGTCGGAGCCGTTTGGTACGTCTATAAGTGTCTGCGGTGATAGAGGTTTTATCGAGCTATAGGGTCATTCTGAAGCAATGCCACGGGCTGCCCAAGCACAGGCAGCCCGTTTTTCATCCCGGTATATGAAACAATGAGGCCCTGAGCCTCAAACGCTCCTACAAGATTCCCAACCAGTCCCCCAGCAGATATTGTAACCTTCCTATGAAGAGAGATAGCCTGCCCATAACCGTGTTCCCAAATGCAGAGCCAAATGCTATCATCATGATCATTCGCCCTACTTTGTTCGTCCCAGTCAGGACTTTGTTTTCTGATGTGAAAAAGAAGTAAGAAATGGTACAAAGTGTTCCTACTACTATTATGATGTTGTTTAGAGTCCCAAGGTTTAGCATAGTTCCAACGATCTGGCCCATTAGGTCGGATTGGGCAAATCTCGTAAACGCCAAACCTGTACCGACTCCAACCATAAGCGCAGTTGGTATTCTATTTAACCACTTCGTGCTACCGCTACCAAACCTCGTATAAAGGAGCAGTCCAAGAACAATCGGTATGATAGCGGAAATCTTGCCTTCGGTAGTCATCGGTTCTATTGCCAGGTTCTTTACGTTGAGCCACCCCATCACAATAGCCTGCCCAGCCGCAAGCCCCACGTAGAGGTGCTCTGCGAGATCAAAGACTGGATTCTCTTTGAAGAGAATGCTCCAAAATGCAAGGGTAAGAAAAGCACCTATCCAAACTCCCAGTTCAGTAGTCATCTGCTTCGCTTCCTCCTTTCTTATGCGGCCTGTTTAGGTCTTTTGCGCGCAAATTCACCAATGTTTCCTAGGACGATCAAGACAAATATGAAAAGGTGCGCGACTGACTGAGCGTCCATTGAAGCAGTAGCTGTTCCTGCAATGCCAAGCAGTTTTTCGTATTCAGCCGCACCTCTGAGACTTGCAAGATAACCCTTGAGCTGCCCGGCATCAGCGTACGACTGATATCGAGATATCTGGGTACCTATAGCTCCACCTGTCACAGGAGTACCGTATGGCCCGTGAAAATACTGAATGCACGGCAATATGGACCCAGTATTTATGCTTATAACCAGATTCACATCGGCCACAGTCTGTACACCCTCGAAGATCTCCATTCCTTCGGTCTTATTGTTGTAGTAATCTGTACCCACAAAGCCGGGTATATTCTTGGCAAACGAGGCCAGGGCCGCTTCTCCACCGGCAAAAAAGCCGAGGTTTACAAAGTCCTTACCGTACTCCTTGCCCTGAGCTTTCCATATCTCCCATATTTTATCTGCAAACCTTGGGCCTTGCTCACTAGGCGAATACGCTATGACGCGGATACCCTTTTGCATACAGTGCGCAAAAAACGCCTCGGCTTGCGGATGTACTTCCGCAGCACCACCTGCGTCGTACCCAAAGTCCATCACCACAACATCGCCAGGTTTCAATGATTCTACGGCATTGAATGCCTTTTGTGTTTCAGCCGTCACGCTAAAAGGAAGGCCCATTGGCTTTAGAAGCGGGATTACAACAACCACGGCCAATAACACATAGATGATCCTGCGATCTATATTGAAGAATTTCTCCATTTTGCTCTCCCTCCTCAACTACCCAGATACCTGCGCTCTAGCCCAAGCATGACGCGCAGTGAGGTGGACATAACTCCAATTGCCGAGCAGATAATGATGCCTCTTTGGGCGGCCACGTTAGGAATGTTTATGATCCAGCTCGCAACTTCAGGAAGTGCTGCGGATATGCTGTCGCCTATCGGCGCTCTTCCAAGAAGTACTATTAGACCTGCAATAAGAAGAACAGTGGCCTCTACGCTTCTTGCCCTGAACGCCCTATAGGCAGCAGAAGCTACGTAAAAAGCCAACGATGCATATACCGCCGCCCCAAGTGGAGTAAGCATATTGTCGAACAAAAACAGGTAGTATTTGTCGTTTACCCCGTTCAGAATGCCGCGCAGAGTCATAAAGAGCATCGCAGCTATAAGAACAATGCTATTCAGCCAGCCCTTTTCGCGTCTTGAGATCTTGCGACCATGAAGCCTAATCAGAGATACCGCCCCAAGCCCTAGAGCAAAGGCAGCTACCACCACTGTCCAGTCCTGAACGTCTTTGGAAAAGTTTTGCAGCCACGCATTCTTGAACAGAAAGTCGGCTACCATCAAGAATCCAGAAAGGCCAGCTATGAGTACTGGCAGAACACGTTTCATTGTATATCACCTCGCTATCACACTATTTGGCTAAAAGATCCACAAGGAAAGTAGAACCTAAGGTCACCGCGATTGAACCTATTACTATGAGCACAGCTGCCATAGCCTTTGCTACATCCTGCCCCGCGATAGTACCCAAAGTCTCAGGTTCTCTATCAAGATAGGCAGACACGGCATAGACTTCTTCCCCTATCAAGCAGTAGTCGCATGCTACGACAAAGAAGGGGATCTGAGGCATGACGGCAGTACCGGCAATCTGGATGGCGCCAAGGCTGTTGCCTGTTTCCGCCAGAATCAAGGATTCTGCCGCAAAATAACCTATCATGATATTCGCTGCAACCTGCTCTCGAGTCATTATGCCGATTGCAGCTGTCGTGTACGCGAATTGAGCAGGTGAAAGGAACCTGACTACCGACGGGTCAAAAGCATCGGGCTTCCCAGCCTCGATGTAGGCAGTGCGGACAACTTCTTCGGCTACTGAGTAAGTTTCGGCTGCGGCAACTGTTACGATGAGGCTGGTGTCCATCTCTGCTGCCTTTCTAGCCACATACCTTGATACTGATATACCGGCTAGTATCATCGGACTGGCTGCAGACGAGGTGATGCTGCCGCTTCCCAAAGTCTGATGGATGGGCTTTCCTAGCTCTGTAGCCCTTCCAACTGCTTCGTCGATAGCGTCCAGTGCAGGCAACCGCCTGATTTCTGGGAGTTTGCCATGCCTAGCGGCATAGACCTTCCACAGGAACACGATGCCAAACACGAGCATCGCTACGCCAATCGACGCCCTTCCTTCAAAGATCATGGTTTTCCCTCCTATTCTCTATGTGTAGACCAATTGGAGTTTTCTTTGAGCGATTGAATGATTGAACAATGAGTCGTAACTAGGAGTCCCAGGCAGAAAAACATGCGAATGGCGGATAACTGCAGTCCTTGCGTGCAGCAAGTACAGTGCGCAGATCGGCAACATCTGCTCTATGCTTTGAAGATTGGTACGAGAAGTGCGCAATGACAACGGGCTCGCGAAGCCGGTCCAAGCCATCCGGACCGTTACCGCTTTGGCGAAATGCGCCAAGTAGCTGCAAGTTGTTTGAGCCAAGCCTGGACATCTCCTTTGTGTAATGGAATGTTCGCCTAGAGATACTTTTCCAATGATGTGCTCGACAACTCATGTGCCAATATGCTGGCCAACTTCCCAAAGATGTGTAGTTTTGCACCCCCTTCCCTTGAAAGAGTTTCACGCTTCGGTAAGGGCGCTCACAAGTGATCGCTTCTAGTGGCTACCTGTGCCCACTTATGAGTGCGTGAAGGTACACCGATGCATAAGCTATCATATAACGATTCTGTGCAAAAACAAAGGGTCTTCAGTCAAAACATGGTGTCTCTGGGTTAAGAAGAGCACAAGGACGGTGGGTGGAACAGAACATAGAACGGCGCATAGCGGAAACACGTAGGGTCACCGGCTGACGGCACGCATACGTATTGTCTATCATGAAACCATATTCACCGTGTTAATGGTAACGTCACCCAAAAGCAATTGGAGAGATTTCGCTTGCAAAGGTCACATCCAAATTGCCCAGTTAACGAGAGATCCTACAATCACGGCGGTCAAAGTAAAAGGCAAACCTACGTGGAGAAATTCTGAGAAAGACACGTGATAGCCTTGTTTTTTGAGTAATGACACCGCTGCAATGTTGGCGGAAGCACCTATTGGCGTGATGTTCCCTCCGAGAGTAGTACCAAGCAATAGTCCAAACATCATGACGTACTGGGACGTTCCAAGACTCTGCGCAACGAGCTGCGCGGTAGGCAGCATAGCCATGGTGAAAGGAATGTTGTCAACAAAAGCCGAAACTATAACTGAGAACCATACTATCGCATTATACGCACGAAAAGGATGTCCATTGGCTACCTTCGATATGATGTTCGCTGCATCCATAACAAGGCCTGTTGAAGTCAGACTGCCTACTACTATGAAAAGGCCGCTCAAGAGGAGAACAGTTGACCAGTCTAGATTGCGGCGCAGATCAATGTCCTTGTACCTTGCAAGTGCGTTCCATAGAAGTGCAAAGACGGCATACGTCATGGCTATTGCCCCTAAAGCCCAGTCGGGTCGATTCGGAATAAAACTTGAAGCAGCCATGGTTGCCATCATAGTCAACATGAGGACAGTTGGAACCCAGGAGGTTACGTGAACCTCCTCTACTGGCATACAACTGCCTTTGTAAGTTTTTCGGAAGACAAGATAAAGTACCAAGAACGCGGCTACTGCCCCTGCCTGAACAGCGAAAAAAATCCCTGGACGGCCGTTCATCCAGAAAAAATCCGTAAATGTCATTCTTGCGGCAGAAGCTAGAAGTATTGAGGTCGAGTCGCCAACCATTGTGGCTGCCCCTTGAAGGTTGGCAGACACTGCTATGCCGATTACAAAAGGAACCGGAGAAACTTCAAGCCGCTTCGACACCTCAATTGCAATAGGCACTACCATTAATACTGTCGCCACATTATCTACAAACGCGGAAATTGCCCCAGCCAGGAGGCAGACTGCCATTATGGCACCTACAGCAGAGCGGCCAGGTGTCACAAGTACACTCGCTAAGTAAGCAGGCACCTTTGAGTATATGAGGAAACTCGACAGAATCATGGTTCCAATGAAGATCCCAAGTACGTTCACGTTTATGCTTTCAAGAGCCTCGGATGGGGTTATCACGCGTGTGGCGAGAAGCAGTGCTGCCCCGGACCATACCACAAGGGGTGGTTTGCCTTTGTGCAAAATAAGCATTGCGTATACTGCAAGGAATGTTAGACCAGCTATTAGTTTCGGGTGCAAATTCGGCCCTCCCAACTTCTGGTGTCGACTGGTTTATCTAATACGTAATTGGATCTATTATACTTTACGCCCGCGGCAAAGGGATGTATCGGGTGTGCTGAAAGCGAAACAGCAGGATGAAGGGTGAAGCAGAAAGTGCCGTCCCCTATGCTTCGCGCTCTTTGCTGAAGAATAGGGCTACTGAGAAGATTGCTATAGCGAATCCTACTTGGATGAGGATACTGTTATGTATAGAATGCAGATGCTCGGGGTTGGAATTTCGTAAGACTGCGATGGCATCGTTGGCTTTTACGAACCAGTAGGATGGCAGGAATTTGCTTACGGCCAGGACTGATTCGCTCATTATTGACTGAGGAACGAATACTCCACCGAGAAAACATAGTCCTAAGGCAACTACGTTCACGACTCCCGATTGAGCGCTTGTGCTTCGTACAAACGCACCTATCACAAGGCCAATAGCGGCACATACGAAAGTAAAGGCAAGGGTGTTCAGGGAGTACAACCCTAGAACGCCCGTCTCGGATAGGTTTCTACCATGCATGACTAAACTGCCAATCATCAGTACTGCCCAACATCCCAGGGCAAAGGTAGTATGCCCTGCGGCCAATTGGCGATTCATACGCCTTTTTGAAAGTGGCGAGCATGAATTGCGCATGTATAGATCAGGTTCGTTAAAACTAATCATGATCGTGCTTACGCCCATGGTGATAAGGGCAAGCAGAGCATAGGCGCAATAAAGAAAGTAGTAATAATAACCAGGGCGGTACTCCTCACTAATTACAGTCTCACCTATTATTGTGACTGGCGTCTCAACTGCAAGGTCTTCCATGGCTGACGCAATCAGCCGTGGCAAAGAATCCTCCTCACCAACTCCACCGTACATCCGGTATAGATCCAGCGTGTCCAGAAACCTGTTGATAATAATGTCAACGTAGTAGCCCTCGGCAGAACCTGGAACAATTACCTTCTGGATAACACAGTCTTCTCCAGACAAAAATGCGTCTGAAAATCCAGGTGGGATAATAGCAACATATTTGACCTGCCCGTGAAAAAGCGCATCCTGGAGCTTCTCTGGATCGTCTGGACACTCTATTACTTTACATACCTTTTCCATGTATTCTGCAAGACCCTGAGATACCTCTCCTTCTTTATCCCTATTTATGATTGCCACAGGGATCCTGGATGGTTCGAAACCTACAGGTTGGACTTGAGGCGCGATAAACGAGAAAAGTACCGCAAGTGCCAAAAACACACAAAGATTAATCGAAAGAGTCGCAACAGCGCCGCGCATTACTTTGAAGTAAGCCTTAAATACTTGCATACTTTTCCCTCCTCAGCCTTACAAAACTAAGCCCGCAAAATACTGCGGAAATGACGCATAGCATACCTATATTAATAAAGAAACGACGGTGAGTATCGAATATATAAAGGCTGTAAAAAGCATCGGCTACGAGAGTTGCAGGGTTTATGTAAACAAGCCAAGGCGCTTTTAGGGCCACAACGTGCTTCATATCGATCCACATCAAACCGGCCAGAAAACTCATAGCCATGGTAGACCCAATCAGCAGTCCTGTTTTAACGCCCTCGCTCCCGCGGACAGAAGTACCTATGAAAGTCCCGAACGAAACGCCGGCTACAGATCCGGCTAAGCAGGTAAGCAATACGTACCCTACCTGATTTCCAAAATTCACTCCTAGTACAAACGCTAGGTAGCCAAGAAGAATCAACACTTCAGAGAAACTTATAGCCAAAGCAGCTGCAGAGTCAGCCAAAACTACCACCATCTTGTGGGTGGGTGCCACGCTCCGACGGGCGCCTTTGTCCGAAAGGTCTGCTTGAATGTCAAATGCGTTGCGCAGACCACAAAACCCGCTGTACATACAAGCCATAGCCAAAAGGGCGTAGAAGTAACCCAACACCATATCGGGCATGGCATCTGAAAAAGATATCTGCTCTGTATAGTCCCTGCGATAACCGTTTTGGCTCTGGAGGTTCTCAAAGAGTTCGCCTGAAACTTGGGGGTTTCTCGAGACTATATTGGTAATAGTCTTGGTTGTCTGAATATATTCATCTAAAATCATCTTGAGTATGCTTTGGTATATGCCCGGTTCCTTGACGGTAAGTCTAGGCAATTCGCCGGCTGTTATGATGCCAGAGACAGCACCTTCCTCGAGCAGCTCCTCAGCTTCTTTATCATCGACAACTAAGAGGTCAAGCATTTGATTTGCTCCTGCCGACGATAGCTCTTTCAAAACAGCCTGAAGGGCCGGGTCTTGGTTATATGCCTCGTTATTTACCACCGCTACCTTTATAGGCTGAAACCTTGCAGATTCAGCAGTCAAGTGACCAAAAGCAACATAAAATAAGGTTCCTAGTAGGATCGAGAAGATGAGGGTCCAAAAGACCAATTCCCGGTCCCTGACAAGACATTTCAGCCTATAGACAAATACGTGCCAAAACATGCCCTCGCCCTCCTCATTCTCTAAGCTGCTTGCCAGTGATCTCGAGAAATACATCGTTTAGGGTAGGCTGCTGTGAAAACACCCTGTTAAAAGAAATCTCACGCGACTTCAAATAGTCCAAAAGGTTAAGCAAGTTATGAAGCCC